>Ga0208767_1001271_pt1 | contig 20172 bp, 5 predicted proteins | sample VirMetDEL_Mar_21_FD_184514 | JGI IMG/M metagenome (GOLD analysis project Ga0208767, IMG submission 184514) | Aqueous microbial communities from the Delaware River and Bay under freshwater to marine salinity gradient to study organic matter... | ecosystem: Environmental > Aquatic > Marine >... | reverse complement strand
TATAAGGAATTCCTTTATTTGCTAATTCAATTGCTAAATTAGCTACATGGACCATTACTATATCTTGTTCTTCTTTTTGAACTTCATTTGCCCATTTAATTTTAGATTCATGGCCTAAATTTAAAGTATTTGTGTGAAATTCCCATACAATTTTTTCTATAGCTCCCCATGATGGAGGAGGAATTGGAATTCCACAGCCTGGGTTTACTTGGGTTATTTTCATTTGAGAATAAAGGTTCCGTTGTTAGGTAATATATTATCTAAATAGTTTGTGTCTAAAATAAGTTTTTTATTATCTATAAATTCATTAGTTTCAATATCATATATTTCTAATAATAGCTCACACTCTTTTTTATCTAAAATCATATAATAATTTAGAGGTTGAGTTACATCTATTGAAAATAACTGATTATTATCTTGGCTTACTTTAAATATTCTACTATCTTCTTTATTACTAGATCTTAAATATACAACCATTTTATCCTTATAAGGTAAAACGGCAAAGTATTCTACTTGGGAAAAATCTTTAAAATCTAAAGCATTTTCAATTAAATTATTAACATTTTCTTCAGTATCCCAATAAGCTTTTGGATCATTTTTATAATATTGGTACCAAATAGATTCTAAACCATTTGAAGGAGCACCTTTTTGTAATTGAAGATCATCCCATTCTTGTTTATTGTTTATATAAGGAAACTTACTAACAAAATCATCTGATTTAAAAGCAACAAATGCTGTTTTCATTTGGGGAACATCTCCATTACCTTCTAAAATTTTATAAGAGTAAACTGAATGGGTATTTAATAGTGAGGAGATTTTATCTATATATGATTTGTCTTTTAGTGAATAATCATAATTAATATGATATAATTTAGTAATTCCTAATTTGCTAGCCAATGATGCTGCATTATATATATTATTATGACATGCCGGACCATGATAAAAATCATTTCCTGAATTCGATACGTTTAAAGTAAGATCAAATTTATCTGAATTGTGGTAAAAATACCAATTAAATGTATGTCTTGTAGTAACATTATTTTTATCGTATATTACAAAATCAGATAATTCTTGAATTTCTTTACTTACAGGACAATGAGAAATAGTAATAATCTTTCTTTTATCTTGCTTTAATGACTTAAGACAATCAATAGTCATTTTTTCAACTTTAGAATTATTAGGATAAGTAGCTACAAGATAAGCTTCATTTTCTATATTAATTTTTATTTCTTCATTTAATGCATTTAAAATAATATTTTTATTTTCTTCTTTACTATTAAAATCTAAATAATTTACTTTATCAAATTTATCAAAATAATTTTGGTAAACTTCTAAATTGTAGATTAATAAAGGAATTTGGTAAGAAATAGCTTCACGAATTACTAAAGGCATAGTTTCCTTATCAGTTTTAGTTCCTTTAGAAGTAAATAAGAACAAATCCATTGATTGATAAAAGTTATCTACATCAGTTCGTTCATTCCACCAAGTTACATTATCTGGTTTGGTTTCCATTAATGGTTTCCAATACCATTTAAAATTATCTGCTTGGTTACCAACACAATGGAATTCTACATCAGGTAACATTTTAGCATATTCAAAGAATTCTGCTTGATTTTTACGTGGAGTAAATAGACCAATATGTAAAACGTGTTTTTTATTTGGATCTAATCCTAATTTTTGTAGTGCTTCTACTCGATCAGGGCGTTCAATATACTCAATAGGATATTCAACTAATACTTTAGGAATATTAATATCTTTATATTGATCAATTTGCCATTGAGAAACAAACATAAACATATCTGGGAAGAATTGTTTATTATTTGTATTAAATGAAGAATCGTGGGATGTTTCTACAATTTTATATGGGCGATTTGGTTTATATATTTTTTCAGTAATATCTCTAGGAAAATGAGCCAATTCAGGAATTTCTTCCATATGAATTATATCAGGTTGGATATCATCTATTAATTTTAATATTTCATTTTTATTTTCTCCTAAAGTATAAAATCTATCCTCAGGAAGTAAAGCTTTAATTTTATTTTTTGTAACTACTAATCTTCCTCCAGTTACATCTTGCCATTCTACTAAATAAATTTCATACTCATCTTTAAGTAATTCTATTTTTTTAGTTAAGTATTGAGGTAATCCTCCTGTCGATAAATGAGGAGCAATATATAATAATTTTTTTACTTGTCTATTATCTATAAACAAATTTACTTGTTCATAACGTGTTGCATTAAACTTTAAATCTTCTTGAAAAAAACTATCAATAGGATTTCCTATAACATCTTCTATAGTAAAATTAAAACCCTTTTCTTTTAATAATTCATACATTTTAATAAAAGATTTAGTCATTTCTGGGGTATTTAGATGAAATTCTCCAGAAATATAACTTATATTTTCTTTTATCCAATCAATATATGTTTCATTAAAAATACTATACTCTCCTCCTTCACAATCTATTTTAAAAAAGTCAATATGGGTAAGATTATTTTCTTTTATAATAGTATCAAATGAAATAGTTTTAACATTTTCTTTATAACTACTCCATTCTAATTCTAAATCATTATTATCATTATCCCCAATTGCATTTTTATAAAGAGTTAAAGGTAAATCTCCTGCATTTTTATGTAGAGTTTGGTGATAAGCTGTTAAAGGTTCAACAGCAATAACTTTAGATACGTTCCTATTTTGAATTGTATATAAAAAGGGACCAATACTTGAACCAATATCTAATACAACATCTCCTTTTTTTACAGTGTTGTATTTTTCATATTGAGAATGATCAATAAACTCTTTAGTTAACCAATATTTAAATCTAGGATCTCCTTCTAAAACATCACCAAACTCTAACATATTTTACTTATAATGTTCACCACCAACCCACAATACAAAACTTTTTCTAATACCCGAAGTAACAGGGGTTACTCTATGCATCATATACGAAGGGAAAATTACTACTGTACCTTTACCTTTAGGCATATCATATCCTGAGTTATCTCCTAATCCTCCTCTAGAAATTTGAAGATTACCTCCTTCATATTCTTCTGGAGAAGATAATTGTACTGTGATAGATACTTTTCTAGTAGAAGCAATATCTGGGCCAATATCTTGGTGCCATCCATAATGACCATTTTCATCACTATGATATTCAGTATACTGAATTTCTTCGGGGGCTGATTTTAGATCAAATCCCCATAAAGACTCATTAGCACTTTTTGACAGGTTCATTAAACTATTATACAACCATTCCCATTTTTCATTTTGGGGAATCCATCTAACTTTGGAACTTCTTCCTTTTGTATTGCCGGAAAATGTAGTTGCTTCTTTTGGATCTATTTCTTGGACATTTTCTTCAATCCATTTAAGATCTTCGGGAGTAAAAAATTCTTCAAAATACATCCAATTTTGAGAATCATTAATCCATGCTGTAGGGTAAAAATTGTAAGCCATTTTTTGTTTTTATTTATTTAATTTATACGTATAATTTACTGCACATTCTTCATCTCCAAATCTTGAAGGAGTTAAATATGGTTTATTAGGGTCAAAATAATAACCCCAATCATGGTATCCAAGCTGTTCAAAACGTTCTCTAATAGCTTCATTATAGTAATATGCTATACTGTTAGATAAACGTTGAATTTCTGCTCTAGAACCGTGTTGTGTATTAACATTATTACCTTTATAGGCAATAAATTGCAAATAACATAATTTAGGTATTCTTACCATTCGAGTAGCTAAAAATGTTCTAACTATTAATTCATAATCATCAGCTACTGATAAGTTTCGATTGTGTCCTCCAATATATTGGTATACTTCTTTTCTCCAAGCTCTAATATGATTTGGAATACCTACAATATGTCTAATTGTTTTAGGATTAATATTTATGCCATTTACTACATTAGTAAATGTTTTACCTATTGCTTCTTCTGTTCTATATGTTCCGTAATCATAACAAAAAGGTTCTTCATACCACATAGGTTCCCAATTTTCATCTACTTCAGCACTATCAGTCCAAAAGAAACCAGCATCGGGATGAGCATGAGATGCTTTAACTAATAATTCTGTAGCATCAGGAGTTAAATAGTCATCGTGGTCTAATTCAGCAAGAATATAACCTTTACATAATGACGCAGCTCTATATTTACTATCACCTACAACGCCTTTAGTGCGCGGTTTAATGTCAAATACTTTAACTCTTAAGTCATTTTTTGCTATTTCTTCGGCGATTTTTAATGTTTTTCCTCCATCACTAGAATCATTAGTTATTACCCATTCCCAATCTTTATAAGTTTGATTTTTTAAAGATTCATAAGTTCTTTTTAATACTTCTCCTGTATTATGTATTGGAGTAAACCATGAAACTAAATAAGAATTATCTCGTTTTAAAATATTAGTCATTAAAGTATAATGAAGATCATCCCCTGTTTCTTGAGTAACTTTATCAAATGAAATCCATTTATTTTTAATTTCTCTTGATTGGTTTTCTAATATTGGAAATTGGGTATCATCTTCTGTTTGAACCGCTATAACATGGGGATTAAATTGTTGGATTTTTTCTATTAAATTATCTTCATTTAGTAAATGTTGAGTTTCTAATCGAGTTTCTACTCCATATGCTACATCACGAGTTGTAAATTCTGGGGTATTAGGGCCTATGTATAATACTTTAGGAAGTAATGGTTTTTTGTCTTCAACTAAATAATTATAATAACTTAAAGTTTCATTAATATACCTAAAATGATTAGGGTCTTTAAACATAATTTCCTCTACTAATAACCCATCAGCACAATAATCTCCTTTCCATTTAAATGAATCAAAAATACTTCTTGGAAATATTAATTGAGCTACATCTACTCCTCGTAATTTCATATTTTCAGGAGAAGCAATTCTATATTCTTTATTAGTAAAATCTTTAAAATTTACAAATTGATCTACTACATAAATTTTATTTTCTGTAATGTTTGTAGAGATTGATTTTAAAAAATAAGGATGTAATAAATTATCATCATCTAAATAATAGATAAATCCTTCATTAATTTGATTAATTACCTCCATTGATTGAGGATATAATAAATCACCTGGTTTTCCTTCTATAAAATAAAAAGTTGTATATTTATTATTTAATTTTTTTAATAAAGAAGCATCTATATCTTTTAATACTGAGGTGTCGAATATAATGTGCCATTTTATATCGATTTTAGGGGTATTAAAATTGATTGATTTTTTTACTTGAGGTAAAAAATAAGGTTTTGTACACCTAGTTATAATATTGAGTTTCATAAAACTATTTTTCGTAAAATTTAAAATAACTTTCTATATTATCCAACTTTAAAGTAGGATTATTTGTACTTTTATTTATAATATTATAGATTTGATTTTTATCTAATCCTTGTTCATAAATATTATCATAAAGTTTTTCATATAATTTATTGTGTTCTTCTAATGTTGATATATCATATTTTTTATCACATAAAGCACAAAACCATTTTTTAGGTAATAAATAACCATACTTACAATCGCCACATCCTGTAATGTTAGATAATGCTTTATCCCAATTAGTTTCAAAAGGCCAATCATCACAATGAACAAAATTACCAAAAGACATATAAGTAGAACCTAATTTAAATCCTTTACGTTCAGCTAATATTTCAGCTTTACCCCAATTTTCTTTTCCTTTAATTTCATCTTCGTATTCATCTAAAGGAAATATTTCTACATCATAAAACTTTTGATTACGTCTAATTACTGGGTTGTTAGTATATTCTTTTTTAATAAGGTCAATAAATTTAATATTATTTAATGTTATATTTTGTTTTATACCAAAATCACCTTTATTTGAAAACCAGTAATTATACCCATATTGTCTATCATCTACATCATGAAGATATCTTCGTAATAAAATTTGATCAATTTTTGGATTATTCTCTAGATATTGTAAACAAGTATTAACCCAATTTTTATCTATATTAGATATAGATTCAGGAAGACATAACCAATCTCCTTCTAAAAATAAAACATATTGATATTGTTTTACTAATTTATTAACTGAATTAATTCCTCCTCCAGGTCCTAAATTTTTTTTGTTAAATAAAAAAGTAAAATTAACTTTAGGATAAAGAATTTTTAATTCATTACTTAATTCAACCCATAAATCATTACTCCCGTTGACGGCTATAAACCAATCAACGGGAGATAATTCTGTGTGTTTTAAAAACGATTCTATAGTTTGTTTTAAAAACTTTTTTCTATTTGGAGCATCATGTGTTAATGTTGCTATACAAAACCTTTTATCCATTATTAAACTTTATTTTATTATGTCCATGCAGGTAAGTAATATGTAGTACCTCCAATAGTTGTGTCTAAGAATCCATAAGGAAATATTCCAAGAAAACCATCATCTGGTGTTTGACCAAATTGAGGAGCAGGTGGTGTTGTATTTGTTGTACCAAAAGTAGCACCTGATGGACCTGTAGGACCTTGAGGACCTGTAGGACCTGCTTGATTACTAGGTGGACCTGTAGGACCTTGAGGACCTTGAGGACCTGTAGGACCTGCTTGGTTACTAGGTGGACCTGTAGGACCTGGAGGGCCTGCAATGTTACTAGATGGACCTGTAGGACCTTGTGGACCTTGATTTCCTTGAGGACCTGTAGGACCTGCTTGGTTAGATGGAGGACCTGTAGGACCTGGAGGGCCTGCAATGTTACTAGATGGGCCTGTAGGACCTTGAGGGCCTTGTCTACCTTGAGGACCTAAAGGACCTGTAGGACCTGTAGGACCTGTACCACCTGGAGCTCCAGTCTCTAATTCAAAATCAAAGATTGCTGCCGTGGGAGAACCAACATTTATAACATTTGGTGGTGTACCTGAAGCAACAGGAACAACAGCACCTACTGTAATTGTAGCTGCGGGACCTTGAGGACCAGCTATATTACTAGGAGGACCTGTAGGGCCTTGAGGACCTTGAGGACCTGTTGGACCCGCTACATTACTAGGTGGACCTGTAGGACCTGGAGGGCCTGCAAGATTACTAGATGGACCTGTAGGACCTTGTGGACCTTGATTTCCTTGAGGACCTGTAGGACCTGCTTGGTTAGATGGAGGACCTGTAGGGCCTTGAGGACCTTGTCTACCTTGTGGTCCTAATGGACCCGTAGCACCAGGAGTTCCAGCTTCTAGCTCGAAATCAAAGATTGCTGCCGTGGGAGAACCAACATTTATAACATTTGGTGGTGTACCTGAAGCAACAGGAACAACAGTACCTACAGTTATAGTTGCTGCAGGACCTTGAGGACCAGCTATATTACTAGGAGGGCCTACGGGACCTGTTGGACCAGCAATATTGCTAGGAGGACCTACAGGACCTTGAGGACCTTGATTTCCTTGTGGTCCTAATGGACCTTGTGGTCCTTGAGGACCTTGTCTACCTTGTGGTCCTAGTGGACCTTGTGGGCCTTGATTTCCTTGTGGTCCTAATGGACCTTGTGGTCCTAATGGACCTTGTCTACCTTGTGGTCCTAATGGACCTGTTTGATTACTAGGTGGACCTGTAGGACCTTGAGGACCTTGTCTACCTTGAGGACCTAATGGTCCGGTAGGACCTGTAGGACCCGTAGCACCAGGAGTTCCAGCTTCTAGCTCGAAATCAAATACAGCAGCTGTAGGTGTACCAACATTTGTAACAGTTGGTGGCGTACCTGAAGCAACAGGTATAACAGTACCTACAGTTATAGTAGCTGCAGGTCCTTGAGGACCTGTTGGACCTACTACGTTACTAGGTGGGCCTGTAGGACCTGGAGGGCCTGCAATGTTACTAGGAGGACCTACAGGACCTAACGGTCCTTGATTTCCTTGAGGACCTAAAGGTCCTTGTGGTCCTAATGGACCTTGATTTCCTTGTGGTCCTAATGGACCTTGATTTCCTTGTGGTCCTAATGGACCTTGTCTACCTTGAGGACCTAATGGTCCGGTAGGACCTACAGGACCTGTAGGACCTGTAGCACCTGGAGTACCTGCTTCTAATTCGAAGTCAAAGATTGCTGCCGTTGGACTACCAGTGTTAGTAACAGTTGGTGGCGTACCTGAAGCAACCGGAACAACAGTACCTATTGTAATTGTGGCTGCAGGACCTTGAGGACCTGTTGGACCTACTATATTTGAAGGTGGACCTACAGGACCTAATGGTCCTTGATTTCCTTGAGGACCTAAAGGTCCTTGTGGTCCTAATGGTCCTTGTCTACCTTGAGGACCTAAAGGTCCTTGTGGTCCTAATGGTCCTTGTCTACCTTGAGGACCTAATGGACCTTGTGGTCCTTGAGGACCTTGTCTACCTTGTGGTCCTAGTGGACCTTGTGGGCCTTGATTTCCTTGTGGTCCTAATGGACCTTGTGGTCCTAATGGACCTTGTGGTCCTTGAGGACCTTGTCTACCTTGAGGACCTAATGGTCCAGTAGGACCCGTAGCACCTGGGGTACCTGCTTCTAATTCGAAGTCAAAAATTGCTGCAGTTGGGCTACCTACGTTTGTAACAGTTGGTGGTGTACCTGAAGCAACAGGAACAACAGTACCTACTGCAATTGTAGCCGCTGGGCCTTGAGGACCAGTTGGACCTACTATATTACTAGGAGGACCTACAGGACCTAACGGTCCTTGTCTACCTTGTGGTCCTAGTGGACCTTGTGGTCCTTGATTTCCTTGAGGACCTAATGGACCTTGATTTCCTTGAGGACCTTGTGGGCCTTGATTTCCTTGAGGTCCTAATGGACCTTGATTTCCTTGAGGACCTTGTGGGCCTTGATTTCCTTGAGGACCTTGTGGGCCTTGTCTACCTTGAGGACCTAAAGGACCTGTAGGGCCTGTAGCACCTGGGGTACCTGCTTCTAATTCGAAATCAAATACAGCAGCTGTAGGTGTACCAACATTTGTAACAGTGGGTGGTGTACCAGAACCAACGGGAACAACAGTACCTATTGCAATTGTGGCTGCAGGACCTTGAGGACCTGTTGGACCTACTATATTACTAGGAGGACCTACAGGACCTAACGGTCCTTGATTTCCTTGTGGTCCTAAAGGTCCTTGAGGACCTTGTGGGCCTTGATTTCCTTGAGGTCCTAATGGACCTTGATTTCCTTGAGGACCTTGTGGGCCTTGATTTCCTTGAGGTCCTAATGGACCTTGATTTCCTTGAGGACCTTGTGGGCCTTGTCTACCTTGTGGTCCTAGTGGTCCCGTAGGACCCGTAGCACCAGGAGTTCCAGCTTCTAACTCAAAGTCAAAAATTGCTGCAGTTGGGCTACCTACGTTTGTAACAGTAGGAGGTGTACCAGAACCGACAGGAACAACAGTACCTACTGCAATTGTGGCTGCAGGACCTTGAGGACCTGTTGGACCTACTATATTTGAAGGTGGACCTACAGGACCTAACGGTCCTTGATTTCCTTGTGGTCCTAAAGGTCCTTGTGGTCCTAATGGACCTTGATTTCCTTGAGGACCTAATGGACCTTGATTTCCTTGAGGACCTTGTGGGCCTTGTCTACCTTGTGGTCCTAATGGACCTTGATTTCCTTGAGGACCTTGTGGGCCTTGATTTCCTTGAGGTCCTAATGGACCTTGATTTCCTTGAGGACCTTGTGGGCCTTGTCTACCTTGTGGTCCTAATGGACCTTGATTTCCTTGAGGACCTTGTGGACCTTGTCTACCTTGAGGACCTAATGGACCTTGTCTACCTTGAGGACCTTGTGGTCCTGTAGGACCAGTAGGACCTGCTACAGTATTATATTCAACTAAACCAGTTGATGTATTTACTGTTAAAACTGTTGTTTGAGAACCTGCTGTAACACTTGGTAATGTTAAACTACCAGATACTTCTAGATTACCTGAAGAATTAATTTCACTAATTATACTACCACTAGTAGAACCATCTCTGGTAACTAATACTCCATTTTCAATTTGGAGAGTGTATATATCTGATCCACTAATAAATTCTAAGGAACCTGAACCTGGGGTTATTCTAACATTTTTTGCCATTTGATCTAATTATATTAATCTACAATAAATATTTATCTTTTGTATTCTACTTGTAATGATGGAACATCTTTTCTTTCTGCGTGTATTACGTAATAAGCATTTATATTTCCACAATCACAAGATACATTAACTTGGTTATTTTCTATGTTTACAACGTAATGTACACATGAACTACCAATTGAAGTTAATTGTACTGTAATTGTATTTTCATCTACTAACCCAGTCCAATAATCAGGTAATTCAATTACATTTGTAGTTGTTTTACCACGGTAATATACACCGTTTTCTGGGCCTTCCAAGTTACCGTGACGAAGTCTATATCCTTCTTTTGTTGGGTGTGGAATATCGAATAATTTAGTTGTAGCTGATAGTATATTTAAGTTTAAAATATCAATAAATCCTTGTCCATCTAATCCATTAGGACCAGCTAAGAATCCTGGAGGGCCAAATTCTGTAAATCTACTTCCATCCCAATATAATAATTCTGGGGCTGATGTTGATAATAAGTTTATAGCAACATCATTTGTATTTGCTAAAATACCTGTACCAGCACCAACATTTATTGTTCTATCTGTACTTAAAACTCCACCACCTGTTAAACCATTTCCTGCAGTAATTGATACATAAGTACCTGAAGTACCAACATTTCCGGAAATACCACTTGTACCAGAAGTACCAGATGTACCTGAAGTTCTACTTGAACCTGCAGCACCACTTGTACCTGAAGTACCTGAAGTACCCGAAGTATTACTTACTCCGCTACCACCAGCATTTCCTGAAGTACCTGCTGTACCATTTGTACCTGATGTACCTGAATTTGCACTTACTCCTGAGGTACCTGCTACACCACTTGTACCTAAAGTACCGGATGAACCTGAACTACCGCTTGTAGCGCTTAATCCTGATTGACCTGCGTTACCTGAAGTACCGTTTGTACCTGAAGAACCAGCTGTTCCAGAAGTTTTACTTAATCCTGAGGTACCTGTATTACCACTAGTACCTGAGGTACCACTTGTACCACTTGTTTTACTTAGTCCAGATGTACCTGCGTTACCTGTAGTTCCACTATTACCTGAAGTACCACTTGTACCACTTGTTTTAGAAGCACCTGAAGTACCAGCAACTCCTGAAGTACCTAAAGTACCAGAGCTACCACTTGAACCGCTTGTAGCGCTTAATCCTGATTGACCAGCATTTCCTGAGGAACCATTTGTACCTGAAGAACCAGCTGAACCTGATGTTTTACTTAATCCTGAGGTACCTGTATTACCGCTTGTACCACTTGTACCAGATGTACCTGAAGTTTTACTTAGTCCTGAAGTACCATGATTACCTGAAGTACCTTGAGTACCTGAGGTACCTGAACTACCTGAAGTTTTACTTGCGCCTGAGGTTCCTGCTACACCTGAAGTACCTAATGTACCTGATGAGCCTGAACTACCGCTTGTAGCACTTAAACCTGATTGACCAGCATTTCCTGAGGAACCATTTGTACCTGAAGATCCTGCTGAACCCGAAGTTCTGCTTAATCCTGAAGTACCTGTGTTACCACTGGTACCTGAAGTACCACTTGTACCTGATGTTTTACTTGCACCTGAAGTACCTGCGTTACCTGTAGTTCCGCTGTTACCTGAAGTACCTGAAGTACCACTTGTTTTAGAAGCTCCTGAAGTTCCAGCAACACCACTTGTACCTAAAGTACCTGATGAGCCTGAGCTACCACTTGTAGCTGAAAGCCCTGATTGGCCATTATTACCTGAGGTACCATTAGTACCACTTGAACCTGCTGTTCCTGAGGTTTTAGATAAACCACTTGTACCAGCATTGCCTGTAGTTCCGCTGTTACCTGAAGTACCTGAAGTACCACTTGTTTTACTTGCACCTGAAGTACCTGCGTTACCTGTAGTCCCGTTAGCACCCGATGTACCTGAAGTACCACTTGTTTTACTTAAACCACTAGTTCCAGCAACACCAGATGTACCTAGAGTACCTGATGAACCTGATGAACCTGATGTAGCACTTAAACCTGATTGTCCAGCATTTCCTGAGGAACCATTTGTACCTGAAGAACCTGCTGAACCCGAAGTTCTACTTAGTCCTGAAGTACCAGAAACACCACTTGTACCATTTGTACCTGAAGTACCTGATGTTTTACTTGCACCTGAAGTACCTGCGTTACCTGTAGTTCCGCTGTTACCTGAAGTACCACTTGTACCTGATGTTTTACTTGAACCACTAGTTCCAGCAACACCAGATGTACCTAATGTACCTGATGAACCGCTTGAACCACTTGTAGCACTTAATCCTGATTGGCCATTATTACCTGAGGTACCATTTGTACCACTTGAACCTGCTGAACCTGATGTTTTGCTTAATCCTGAAGTACCTGTATTACCGCTTGTACCAGATGTACCTGAAGTACCTGAGGTTTTGCTTAGTCCGCTTGTACCTGCATTACCTGAAGTACCTTGGGTACCCGAAGTACCTGAAGATCCTGATGATTTACTAGCACCTGACGTACCTGCTACACCTGAAGTACCCAGTGTACCTGATGAGCCTGAACTACCGCTTGTAGCACTTAATCCTGATTGGCCAGCGTTACCGCTTGTACCATTTGTACCTGAAGATCCTGCTGAACCCGAAGTTTTACTTAGTCCTGAAGTACCTGTATTACCGCTTGTACCACTTGTACCAGATGTACCTGAAGTTTTACTTAGTCCTGAAGTACCATGATTACCTGAAGTACCTTGGGTACCCGAAGTACCTGAAGATCCTGATGATGAACTTGCACCTGAAGTACCTGCTACACCTGAAGTACCTAGTGTACCTGATGAGCCTGATGAACCTGAAGTAGCACTTAAACCTGATTGTCCAGCATTTCCTGAAGAACCATTAGTACCACTTGAACCAGCTGTTCCTGATGTGTTTGATAATCCACTTGTACCAGCATTTCCACTTGTTCCTTGTGTACCTGAAGTACCGCTAGTACCTGAAGTTCTACTTAGTCCTGAAGTACCATGATTACCTGAAGTACCGTTTGTACCACTAGTACCACTTGAACCTGATGATTTACTTGAACCGCTTGTTCCAGCAACGCCTGAAGTACCTAAAGTACCTGAAGAACCTGAACTACCACTTGTAGCTGATAATCCACTTTGACCAGCATTTCCTGAGGAACCATTTGTACCACTTGAACCTGCTGAACCTGATGTTTTACTTAATCCTGAAGTGCCTGCATTTCCGCTTGTACCATTTGTACCAGATGTACCTGAAGTACCTGAACTTTTGCTTGATCCCGAAATACCAGCAACTCCACTTATACCACTTGTACCAGATGTACCAGATGTACCTGAAGTATTTGAATCTCCACTAGTTCCAGCAACGCCTGAAGTACCTAAAGTACCTGATGAACCACTTGAACCTGAAGTTGCACTTAATCCTGATTGACCTGCATTACCTGAAGAACCATTTGTACCACTTGAACCAGCTGAACCTGAACTACCACTTGTATTTGATAAACCACTTGTACCTGCGTTTCCACTTGTACCTTGAGTACCACTGGTACCTGAAGTACCTGAAGTTTTGCTTAATCCTGAAGTTCCCGCATCTCCTGAAGTACCTTGAGTACCGTTTGTACCACTTGTACCACTTGTATTTGAAGCTCCACTAGTTCCAGCAACACCAGATGTACCTAGAGTACCTGATGATCCACTAGATCCACTAGTTGCTGATAGTCCACTTTGACCAGCATTTCCTGAGGAACCATTTGTACCTGAAGAACCTGCTGAACCACTTGTTGAACTTAATCCGCTAGTTCCTGATATTCCTGAAGTACCTTGGGTACCGTTTGTACCGCTTGTACCACTTGTATTTGATAATCCTGAAGTACCTGCATCACCACTTGTTCCATTTGTACCTGAAGTACCTGATGATCCTGATGATGAACTAGCACCTGAAGTACCTGCTACACCTGAAGTACCTAATGTACCTGATGATCCACTTGAACCACTTGTAGCTGATAATCCACTTTGACCAGCATTTCCTGAGGAACCTGTTGTACCTGAAGAACCTGCTGAACCTGAGCTACCGCTTGTAGCACTTAAACCACTAGTTCCGGCTATTCCTGAGGTACCTTGAGTACCACTAGTACCTGAAGTACCTGAAGTTTTGCTTAATCCTGAAGTTCCAGCATCTCCGCTTGTACCTGCTGAACCGTTTGTACCGCTTGTACCACTTGTATTTGAATTACCGCTTGTTCCCGCTACACCTGATGTACCTAATGTACCTGATGAACCTGATGAACCTGAAGTAGCACTTAAACCTGATTGGCCTGCGTTTCCTGAGGAACCTGTTGTACCTGAAGATCCTGCTGAACCACTTGTATTACTTAATCCACTAGTTCCTGCTACTCCTGATGTACCTTGAGTACCGTTTGTACCTGAAGTACCTGAAGTGTTTGATAAACCAGATGTTCCTGCGTTTCCACTTGTTCCATTTGTACCTGATGTACCGCTTGAACCTGATGATTTACTTGCACCTGAGGTTCCGGCTACACCACTTGTACCTAAAGTACCTGATGAACCTGATGAACCTGAAGTAGCACTTAAACCTGATTGGCCTGCGTTTCCTGAGGAACCTGTTGTACCTGAAGAACCGGCTGAACCTGAACTACCACTTGTAGCACTTAATCCGCTAGTTCCCGCTACTCCTGAAGTACCTTGAGTACCACTTGTACCTGAAGTACCTGAGGTTTTAGATAAACCGCTTGTACCTGCATTACCTGAAGTACCTTGAGTACCGTTTGTACCGCTTGTACCACTTGTATTTGAATTACCGCTTGTTCCCGCTACACCTGAAGTACCTAAAGTACCTGATGAGCCTGAACTACCGCTAGTTGCGCTTAAACCACTTTGTCCTGCATTTCCTGAGGAACCATTTGTACCTGAAGATCCTGCTGAACCTGATGTTGCACTTAATCCACTTGTTCCTGCTACTCCTGAAGTACCTTGAGTACCATTTGTACCACTTGTACCACTTGTATTTGATAAGCCTGAAGTACCTGCATTACCTGAAGTACCTTGAGTACCTGAAGTACCTGATGATCCTGATGATGAACTAGCACCTGAAGTTCCAGCAACACCACTTGTACCTAATGTACCACTTGATCCACTTGAACCAGAGGTAGCTGATAATCCACTTTGGCCAGCATTTCCTGAGGAACCATTTGTACCTGAAGTACCTGCAGTACCTGATGAACCTGAACTACCACTTGTATTTGATAAGCCTGAAGTACCTGCGTTACCTGAAGTACCATTTGTACCGCTTGTACCACTTGTACCTGAAATATTTGATAAGCCGCTTGTACCTGCATCTCCGCTTGTACCTGCTGAACCGTTTGTACCACTTGTACCACTTGTATTTGAAGCTCCTGATGTACCTGCAACTCCTGAAGTACCTAAAGTACCTGATGATCCACTTGAACCAGAGGTAGCTGATAATCCACTTTGACCAGCATTTCCTGAGGAACCATTTGTACCTGAAGAACCAGCTGAACCTGAAGAACCACTAGTATTTGATAAACCACTAGTTCCTGCTATTCCTGATGTACCTTGAGTACCACTAGTACCTGAAGTACCTGAAGTTTTGCTTAATCCACTAGTTCCAGTATTTCCTGAAGTACCGTTTGTACCACTTGTACCTGAAGTTGCACTATTACCTGATGTACCCGCAACTCCTGAAGTACCTAATGTACCTGATGAGCCTGAGCTACCACTTGTAGCTGAAAGTCCTGATTGACCAGCATTTCCTGAGGAACCATTAGTACCTGAAGAACCAGATGTACCTGAAGTATTTGATAAACCACTAGTACCTGCATCTCCACTTGTTCCTGCTGAACCATTTGTGCCTGAAGTACCGGATATTCCTGAAACTCCTGAGGTACCAGATTCGCCTGAAGTACCTGAAGTGCCTGTTGTGCCTGAATTACCTGAAGTACCACTTGTTCCTGAACTTGCACTATTACCTGATGTACCAGCAACACCCGATGTACCTAAAGTACCGGATGAACCTGATGAACCTGATGTAGCACTTAAACCTGATTGTCCAGCATTTCCTGAAGAACCATTAGTACCTGATGAACCACTTGAACCGGAGGTTGAACTTAATCCGCTAGTTCCTGCTATTCCTGATGTACCTGCTGAACCATTTGTGCCTGATGTACCAGCTTCACCTGAAATACCTGAAGTACCTGAATCTCCAGAAGTACCTGAAGTACCAGTTGTGCCTGAATCTCCAGATGTACCTGAAGTACCTGAGTTTCCTGAAGTGCCTGAAACACCGGAAGTACCTAATGTACCACTTGATCCACTTGAACCGCTAGTTGCGCTTAATCCTGATTGACCAGCATTTCCTGAGGAACCATTAGTACCTGAAGAACCTGCTGAACCACTTGTATTTGATAATCCTGAAGTACCTGCATTTCCGCTTGTACCATTTGTACCAGATGTACCACTTGTTCCTGAATTATTAGATAAACCACTAGTTCCAGCATCTCCACTAGTACCATGTGTACCAGAAGTACCTGAGCTACCTGAAGTTGTACTAGCACCTGAAGTTCCAGCAACACCACTTGTACCTAATGTACCTGATGATCCACTTGAACCACTTGTAGCTGAAAGTCCTGATTGTCCAGCATTACCTGAAGAACCATTTGTACCACTTGAACCTGCTGTACCACTTGTAGAACTTAAACCACTAGTACCTGCTTCTCCACTTGTTCCTGCTGAACCTGATGTTCCACTTGTACCTGATTCTCCAGCAATACCTGAAGTACCTGAATCGCCTGATGTACCTGAAGTACCAGTTGTGCCTGAATCTCCAGATGTACCACTTGTACCGGATGTTGAACTTGCACCTGATGTACCCGCAACACCTGAAGTACCTAATGTACCTGATGAGCCTGAACTACCACTTGTAGCACTTAAACCTGATTGACCTGCGTTACCTGAGGAACCATTTGTACCACTTGAACCTGCTGAGCCTGATGTTGAACTTAATCCACTAGTTCCAGCTATTCCTGATGTACCTGCTGAACCATTAGTACCTGAAGTACCTGATTCACCACTTACACCAGATGTACCTGAATCTCCAGAAGTACCTGAAGTACCAGTTGTACCCGAGTTTCCAGATGTACCACTTGTACCACTATTTCCTGAAGTTCCAGCAACACCACTTGTACCTAAAGTACCTGACGAGCCTGAGCTACCACTTGTAGCTGAAAGTCCTGATTGACCAGCATTTCCTGAGGAACCATTTGTACCTGAGGAACCTGCTGAACCACTTGTATTTGATAAGCCACTTGTACCAGATATACCACTAGTTCCTGAAGAACCATTTGTACCTGAAGTGCCTGAATTTCCTGATTGACCTGAGGTACCAGATTCACCGCTTGTACCTGAAGTACCCGTTGTACCTGAATTACCTGAAGTACCTGATGTACCATCTTCACCTGAAGTACCTGAAACACCTGAGGTACCTAATGTACCTGATGATCCACTTGAACCACTTGTAGCTGAAAGTCCTGATTGGCCAGCATTACCTGAAGAACCATCGTCACCTGATGTACCTGAAGTACCACTTGTTCCTGAGGTACCACTTATATTACTTAAACCACTTGTACCTGATTCACCACTTGTACCTGCTGAACCATTAGTACCTGAAGTACCTGATTCACCACTTACACCAGATGTACCAGATTCACCTGATGTACCCGATGTACCTGATGTACCTGAATCTCCAGATGTACCACTTGTACCACTATTTCCTGAAGTTCCAGCAACACCTGAAGTACCTAAAGTACCAGAGCTACCACTTGAACCACTTGTAGCACTTAATCCTGATTGACCTGCGTTACCTGAGGAACCATCTTCACCTGATGTACCTGAAGTACCAGATGTACCTGAAGTACCTGAAATTGAACTTAAACCACTAGTACCTGCTTCTCCACTTGTTCCTGCTGAACCATTAGTACCTGAAGTTCCAGCTTCACCTGAAATACCTGAGGTACCTGAATCTCCAGAAGTACCTGAAGTACCTGTTGTACCTGAATCACCCGAAGTACCACTTGTTCCTGATGTTGAACTTGCACCTGATGTACCCGCAACACCTGAAGTACCTAGAGTACCTGATGAACCGCTTGAACCGCTTGTAGCTGAAAGTCCTGATTGACCTGCATTACCTGAAGAACCATCTTCACCTGATGTACCACTTGTACCTGAAGTACCAGAAGTACCTGATTCTCCAGATGTACCTGAGGTACCTGAATCGCCTGATGTACCTGAAGTACCTGATTCACCGCTTGTACCTGAAGTACCTGATTCTCCTGATGTGCCACTTGTACCAGATGTACCTGAGTTACCAGAAGTACCGGATGTACCATCTTCACCTGAAGTGCCGGAAACACCTGAAGTACCTAAAGTACCTGAAGAACCTGAACTACCACTTGTAGCTGAAAGTCCTGATTGACCTGCATTACCTGAAGAACCATCTTCACCTGATGTACCACTTGTACCTGATGTACCTGATGTACCACTTATATTTGATAAACCACTAGTACCTGCATCTCCACTTGTTCCTGCTGAACCATTTGTGCCTGAAGTTCCAGCTTCACCTGAAATTCCAGATGTGCCTGATTCACCTGAGGTACCAGATGTACCAGATGTACCTGACTCGCCTGATGTACCTGATGTACTTGAGTTACCACTTGTTCCGGCTACACCACTTGTACCTAAAGTACCAGATGAGCCTGATGAGCCGCTTGTAGCACTTAAACCACTTTGACCGGCGTTACCTGAAGAACCGTCCTCACCACTTGTACCTGAGGTACCTGAGGTACCAGATGTACCTGAATTTCCACTTGTTCCTGAAGAACCTGATTCTCCGCTTGTTCCTGATGTGCCTGATTCGCCTGAAGTCCCAGATGTACCTGATTCACCTGATGTACCGTTTGTACCTGATGTACCTGAGTTACCTGAGGTTCCTGAAGTGCCCGAATTACCACTAGTTCCCGCTACACCTGAAGTACCTAATGTACCACTTGATCCACTGGAACCACTAGTTGCTGATAAACCACTTTGACCAGCATTTCCTGAGGAGCCATCATTTCCTGATGTACCACTTGTACCTGATGTACCTGAAGTACCACTTATATTTGATAAACCACTAGTACCTGCATCTCCTGAAGTACCAGAAGTACCATTTGTACCTGAAGTACCGCTAAATCCACTTATTCCATCATCTCCAGCAGTACCGTTTGTACCATTTGTTCCTGAAGTTCCACTATTTCCTGAAGTACCAGAAGTACCTGATTCACCACTAGTCCCAGAAACACCTGATGTACCTAAAGTACCTGATGAGCCTGAGCTACCACTTGTAGCTGAAAGACCTGATTGACCAGCGTTTCCTGAAGAACCATCATCACCCGAAGTACCCGAAGTACCACTTGTACCTGATGTGCCTGATTCACCACTTGTGCCTGATATACCTGAAGTACCTGATTCACCGGATGTACCTGAGTCTCCTGAGGTACCTGATGTACCTGAATCACCACTTGTACCTGATGTACCTGAGTCTCCTGAAGTACCGGATGTACCACTATCTCCTGAAGTTCCTGAAACACCACTTGTACCTAATGTACCTGATGAACCGCTTGAACCTGAAGTTGCGCTTAATCCTGATTGGCCAGCATTTCCTGAAGAACCATCATTACCCGAAGTACCTGAAGTACCACTTGTACCTGATGTGCCTGACTCACCTGAAGTACCAGTTGTGCCTGAATCACCACTTGTTCCTGATTCACCTGATGTACCGGAAGTACCTGATTCACCTGATGTGCCTGAAGTTCCTGAAGTACCAGAATCACCTGAAGTACCGGATGTGCCGCTATTACCTGAAGTTCCAGCAACACCTGAAGTACCTAAAGTACCTGAAGAACCTGAACTACCACTTGTAGCTGATAACCCACTTTGACCAGCATTTCCTGAGGAACCATCATCTCCTGAGGTACCAGAAGTACCACTTGTACCTGAAGTACCTGATGTACCTGATTCTCCGCTTGTTCCTGATGTACCTGATTCGCCTGAGGTA
>Ga0208767_1001267_pt1 | contig 20185 bp, 24 predicted proteins | sample VirMetDEL_Mar_21_FD_184514 | JGI IMG/M metagenome (GOLD analysis project Ga0208767, IMG submission 184514) | Aqueous microbial communities from the Delaware River and Bay under freshwater to marine salinity gradient to study organic matter... | ecosystem: Environmental > Aquatic > Marine >... | reverse complement strand
TGGCAAACCTTTCGGGCATTGCAATAAACGACATCTCAAGCAGTAAATTCAATAAAGAAAAGCAACTTATTGATAATGTAGAAAAGGCTGCTGAAATAGTAAAAGAAATGCCGTATCACTATATAAGTGTTGCCGGTAAATCATTTGATGAAATTCTAGGAATTGCTAGAAGGTGGTTGTTTAAGCATGTTGGTTATAATGAAGAAGGCAGAATGAATGATTGCTTGATAATTTATGACTATCTCAAACTAATGACATCCGAGAGTATAAATAATAACCTTGCAGAGTTCCAAGCATTAGGTTTTCAAATTACACAATTGCATAACTTCTGTGTCGAGCATGATGTCCCATGCTTGGCATTTGTTCAATTAAATAGGGATGGTATTACTAGAGAATCTGAGGATGTTATTTCTGGGTCGGACAGGTTGATCTGGTTGTGTACATCATTTTCTATCTTTAAGGCGAGGGGTCAGGAGGAAATAGCGGAAGAAAACATAGGTAGTAGAGTAAATAGGAGATTGATACCTATTGTTGCACGACATGGTCCAGGAATGGACGGCAACAGTATATTTATGAGAATGACCGGTGAATTAGCGAGACTAGAAGAGATAGGCACTAAACGAGATGCTGAAAGAATACACAAAGAAGAAAAAGATGGATTCGCAGACCAAGAAGACTCAGATCAAGACGTCAGCGATTCTCCAGATAGAGAAGTTGATGGCGGCACTTGATATAGATTTATTTCACAGTGCTGATAAAATGATTGGCCCTTGTCCAGTGCATGGTGGTGACAACCCATCTGGATTTAATGTTAATTCCGACGCTGAGTCACAATGGGGTGGTGCTTGGTTTTGCAATACGCAGAAATGTCATGAAAAATTCCCTAATGATATACTTGGTCTAATGCAAGGTATTTTGAGTAGAAAAATGAATAAGCAGGTGTCATTTCAAGAAACTCTCAATTATATTGAATCTGTTATTTCGGTTGACAAGACTGCGATAAGAGTCAATAACTATGATGTGGTACACCAAGTCTTCAAAAAAAAACAAGATAACAGCATACTCTGCTATAGAGATAGACTACTACAAACCCTGATTATTCCATGTCCATACTTTGTTAAAAGAGGTTTCTCTAAAGAAGTTTTGGAAGAATTTGGTATTGGTTTTTGTGGTGATAAAACAAAGCCAATGTACAACAGAAGTGTGTTCCCAATTTTTAATCCGGGAAACTTCGATAATAATGAAATTGTTGGTGTTGTTGGCAGAGCCATAGACGATAATACTAAAGAAAAGTGGAAATTCAGCAAAGGATTTCATGCTGGCAAGAATCTCTTTGGATACAATAAAGCATATGAGAGAATGAAAAAGACCGGATCAGTTGTACTGGTGGAGGGTCAGGGTGATGTTATCCGACTCTACGAAGCTGGCATTCTTAACTGTGTCGGTATTTTTGGCTGTGATTTAAATCAAGAGCAGAGTATACTCCTAGAAAGAGCATCTATAGATAATATCATCCTGGCTCTTGACAACGACAAGGCGGGTCGTCAGGGTAGAGATAAGATTATCAAACAATATAAAAGAATGTTCAATTTAAAAACTGTAAACTTCGACAAAAAGGATATTGGCGACTTAACAGTTGATCAAATCAAAGAACAAATTATACCACAGATAAAGAAATATATATAATGTCAAATATCATCGCATTTGCTGGCGCTAAACAATCTGGCAAAACTACATCTGTAAACTTCCTGCATGGTCATGAGATGAAGTCTTATGGTTTCATTAAGGAATTTTTTATAGATGAGGGTGGTAGACTAGTAGTAAATGCGAAATACCTAGATGATAACGATAAAGAATTTGAATCTATGGGCGTGTTTGATGTTTTTCAGGAAAGTCAGACCTTTGCCGACTACGCATCAAGCACCTTTTGGCCCTTTGTCAAAGCTTATAATTTTGCAGACCCACTAAAGAGAATGTGCATAACTCTATTTGGTCTTGATAGGGATCAGTGCTATGGTACTGATGAGCAAAAAAACAGTCTGACCGATATTCTATGGGACGATATTCCTATTGTGCTAACCGAAGGTAAATTTCAAACCTTTGATGGTAGTAAGTCAAATTCCGGACCAATGACTGCCCGCGAGTTTATGCAAACTTTTGGTACAGACATCTGCCGTAAAATAAAAGACGATATTTGGGTTTCACTCTGTATCAAACAGATCAAAGACGAGAACCCCAACCTAGCACTCATTGGAGACTGTCGATTCAAAAACGAAATAGATGCGGTCCACGAAGCTGGCGGTAAGGTTATTTACTTTACTAGAAATTCAGAATCATCAGATGGGCATGATAGTGAAAAAGCATCTGAATATAAAGATCATTATGATTGTATTATTGATAATACTAATATTGGTATAGAAGAACAGAATAAGCTTGTGCTTGAACAGATTCAGGCATGGGGGATTTTACCTAAATATATAAATATGTAGATTGCTTATGTTAGTATGCTATCACAGATCTAGTTCACTTGGTCAGTTAGAATTTTGTGAACAGAAATTCTTTCTCCAATACAATCTGTCATTACGCGATAAAACCAACAGGAAAGCACTTCTTGGTACGGTTGTTCATCGCACATTGCAGCTATTGGCAGACAAGAATCTGGCACAGAAGAACAAGGTCGGTAAGGTTGTCAATGATGATATCCCCAACCTATCTTACAAAAAATGTGATGATCTACCGCACATAACAGAATTATGTTTTGACTACTATGCAGAACATGAGCCAGAAGTCGAACTGACAAAAGCGGACTTGAGAACATGTATCAGATGGGTCGAGAAAGCCGTAGCATATAATGACGGTGAGCTAGATCCAAGAAATCAAAATGTCCATGCTACGGAATTATTCTTTGATATTGAAATCAAGAAACCGTGGGCAAAATACAGTTACGATGTAGGTGGCGAAAAAATCGAAGGGTATTTATCTATTAAAGGAACGATAGATTTAATTACCCAAGAAGATGATAAGTACTTTCAGGTATTAGATTACAAGACTGGCAAACGGATTGATTGGGCAACTGGAGAAATTAAAACTCCAGAAAAACTACAGAAGGATACTCAGCTTCTTCTGTACTACTACGCCCTTAAAAACATGTACCCGGATTGGGAATTCTTTGTTAGTATTTATTATATTAATGACTCAAAGATAGATGGGGTGGATGTTCCGGGTGGTTTGTTTAGCATGGTCTTCGATGAAGAAGATTACCAAAAAGCAGAAGATATACTAAGACAAAAGTTTGAGTATATTAGATCTGTTGAACAACCTAGACTTTTATCACCAGAAAACACACACTGGAAATGTAAATATCTGTGCAAATTTTCGGAAGAATGGGAAAATTCCGGAAAGTCCACTTGCCATTTCTTCCGAGATATGGTAAAATCTCAAGGAATTGTAAAGACCATCGAGCAATACGGTGATATCTCAAAGATTTCAAAGTATGGTGACGGTGGTGGTCGATTAGCAGAAGACAGAGTTGAAAAGGATAAGTAGATGTGGTTCCCAACTAGAATACACTCGCACTATTCTCTACTACAGTCAACCCTTAAGCCTAAAAGAATTGTAAAAATATGTAAAGAACTTGGTTATGAGACTGCGGCACTAACTGACTTTGCTTCTGTATCAGGTGCTGTCAAGTTTGTGCAGGAGTGCGAAGATAATGACATCAAACCAATTCTTGGTTGTGAAATACCTCTGAAAACATCTAACAATACCACAGTCACGCTGATCTGTAAAAACGAAAAGGGCTGGGCTAAACTTCTTGAAATAGTATCAGCATGTAATGATGCCGATAATTTTAAGAAACATCCGGCTATTCCTATAGATCAATTGTTTGAACTTGTTGATGAAAACTTCATCTGTATAGATGGTTACGTTGGTAGTGCATTATTCAATGAGTTTATAGAAGATAATAAGTGCATCTATAGTTGTTCAGAATATGACGAGGCTGGTGAGTGTCTAAAAAGAGAATACAAAGAAGATGCTGTTGTACACATTAGTAAGTTCAGAGAAAAGTTTGGTGATGATTACTACCTTGAAATAAACAAGTTAGATTCTGAGACTTTTGCCGCCACTAAATTGATCTCTAACTGTGTCGATGAAGTTGCTGACAGTATTGGTTTTAAAAACCTTCTTGCTGGAGCAAATATTTATTACGGAGAAATGGCGGATTCAAAAGATCATAGAGTTTTGCTATGTTCCAAGATGAGAACAACTTTAAATAAGGTTAATAAAGACCTTCTAAAGGAAGACAATTATAGGTATGTTAGATATTTCAAGTCTAACTCTTACTATATTCCTAGTAAAGAAGAAGTGAAAACATATTCAAAAGACCAGATCAAAACCGTTGGTGAAATAAATAAGAAATGTTCAGCTTATACGATCTTGTCTAAACCAAGACTGCCGCAGGTTGAGACCAAAAATAAATCTCAGATCGAGGAACTAAAACAGCTTTGTCGTGATGGGTGGAGGAATGTCCTCATGCCCACCGGCAAGGTTGACGAAAAAGAAGATATAGAAATTTACAAAGAGCGAATTCTTCAAGAATTAGAAGTTATCGAAGATGCGGATCTTTCAGGCTACTTCCTCATCGTTGCGGATTATGTAAACGAGTTCCGTCGCAGAGGTGTTCTAGTTGGGCCAGGTCGTGGTAGTGCCGCAGGATGTCTCATTTCCTATTTAATAGGCATTACATTAATTGACCCAATTGAGTACGGTTTGATATTTTCGAGGTTTTTCAATTCTGCCAGAAAAGGTTCATTACCGGATATTGATGTTGACTTCCCGCCAGATCAACGAGAGAATGTCATCATTTATCTAAAAGAAAAATACGGAGAAGATAGGGTTTGCCAGATGCTGACATTTGGTAGACTCCAAGGTAGATCAGCATTAAAAGAAGTTCTAAGAGTCAATGAGAGTTGCTCATTCGACCAGATGAATGATATCACAAATAAGATTCCGCAAGAAGCTGCAATCTCTGATAAATTAGAAGAAATGGATGAACCATCAGTTATTCGATGGGCTTTGGAAAATGACCCGGATACACTAAGAGAATATTGTTGGGAAGAAGACGGTGAATTACACGGAGACTTTGCTAGAGATTTTGCCCAAGCTCTTAGGATTGAAGGGACATTCAAAACTCAAGGGAAACACGCCGCTGGCGTGGTGGTATCATCTATAGATCTGAACAACCTATGTCCTATGGTCAAAGAAACTCGCGGTAATGAAAAAATCGCGGGGATGGAAATGGGAGATCTTGAAAAAATCGGGTGTGTGAAATTTGATTTACTAGGGGTTAATTTATTAAAGAAAATACATGAAACTTGTAGGGGTGACTAAGTTCACCTTGTCATCTGGTTTAATCCAGATTCATCTCATCACTTAGTCGTCCCCATTTTCTTACAAAGGATTATTATGAATTACAAGGACTATATTTGTGTGGATTTTGAAACTACCAGCAAGTATCCAGATACTACTCAGCCAGTCCAAATTGCTGCTGTGGCGATTCACGGCAGGAAGCTGGAGGTTATCCCCAACTCAGAATTCCAGTCTCTAATCCAGCCTATCTTCGACGAGAAAGAATGCGCCAAAGCTGGTGTTGATCCACTGGAAGATGGAGCAGTTGCTGTGCATGGTAAAACCGAAGCGATGCTCAAGAAGGCTCCATCACTAAAATCAGTCTGGTCAAACTTTACTGATTATGTAAATGAATACAATTTTAAAAAGACCCCTTGGTATGCACCAATTGCTGTTGGTCATAATATTCGCGGGTTTGACATGCCGATTGTACACAGAATATGTTGTGAAAAACCTTGGGGTTACGGACCAAAAGATAAAGATGGCAGGCGGCAGTCTTTATTTAATCCAATTAATATAGTGGACACATTAGATTTGATGTTCTGCTGTTTTGAAAATAACAAAGAGGTTAATTCACTATCTAATGATAATTTAGTTCGTGGTTTTTTTGGTTACTCAAAAGGTGAGGCTCACGATGCACTTAGTGACGTTATAATGACGGCAGAACTTTTTTGTCGCACAATGAAATGGTTTAGATCAAGATCCGCAAAAACTAAGTGGAAAAACGTATGTCATAATTTTAGGTGTAATATATTATGGAATGTGGCAATTCCTTTAGAAATAAAATTAGACCTATTTCGTGTCTATCTACTTGCCACATTCTGGTAGATGCGATTTAGGTCTCTTTTTTTTTGGGTACACCATTTAATATGGAGCTTGAAGCAGATCAAAAAACCGCCTTTCATTACACAAATACACAGCCAATGTGGACATTGGAAAATATAAAAAAATCAAACAAAGTAGTGGAGTAATTATGGAAATACCAAGCTTATTCCCACAAACTCGATACGGTATGCCAACTGCCGATCAGATCCTTCCAAACCGCAATTATTTGATCGGCTATTCCTACTTATTCCGGCAACCAAGATGGTCCATGCACATCATTGACGGTCAGGCAGAGGATGTCTCCGTAGACCGCGAAGATTGCTTCAGACCGGACTTGAGAATCCCAGAAACCTTCCGGTGCAGCCTAGCGGATTATCGTGGCTCAGGCTACGATAGGGGGCATCTGGTGCCTTCTGCGGATCGCAATTCGAGTAGATTGGAAAATAGTGAAACATTTCTAATGTCAAACATGGCTCCGCAACATCCAGATTTAAATCGTAAAATTTGGAGGATGTTAGAAGAAGAAGCCAGGACGATTGCTCTTAAAGAAAATGTGTTAGAGGTTTATTCTATCAGCGGACCCGTGTTTGATATCACCAAACCATTTTCTAAGATTGGTGAAGATGTAGTTGTTCCGCATGAGTTTTTCAAAAGTATGCTGGTTGAAGATTCAAAAGGTAAGATCAAAATCTACTCTTTTATTGTACCTAATGAAGAAATAGACGCAAAGTATAATGACTTCGCTGTATCGGTGAACTATATAGAATTCAGGAGCGGTTTACAACTATGGAACAGGTTAAGTGGTCCAACAATAGAAAAATTAAAGAAAAAAGTCCAGAAGATATAGAGTCGCAGTATTGGAGAGATTTCATTCTTGGAATCAGTCTTGAAAAGTACGGGACGACCTGTACAATTAAAAAATGGGTAATTCAAAAAGTTGATGCGGAGGCTTGCTTACATGAACACTATTGATATCACAAAATGTGACCTTAAAGACAAAAAAACCTGGGACTTGATTTGTTCCGGTCATACCAAAGGTGTGTTCCAGTTAGAAACCCATCTTGGTAAACATTGGTGCAAAGAGGCTAAACCCCGTAATATCGAGGAACTGGCTGACGTTATTTCTATCATCCGTCCAGGGTGTATTTCTGGAGACACTCCCGTCACCATTAAGAAATGGCTACACAAAGATGGAAAGCACAGATATTCCAAGACCTCAATAAGAGACCTTAGCAATAAAAAAACAAAACCAGAGACTATTTTAGCTTTAGACGAAAGTGGATTAGATGTTGTAGAACACAATATGCTGGATGTTTTTTATAGTGGAGATAAAGAATGTTTTAAGGTTAATATTAGAAAATATTCTATGGGTGGACAACATCGAAATAATCATCCAACGTGGTATGATTTAGAATGTACTGATGATCATAAGTTGCTTCGATCTGATATGGAATGGATTGAATTAAAAGATCTACAAATTGGAGATCGAATTGCTGCTTTTAAAAAACAAAATAATCGAACTATCAAAAGTGACTCAATTTGTAATCGACATCATCCAGAAGCTCCACGACAAAAAAATGTTGAAGGAACAAGGTATTTTGCGGAGAAGTGTTATAAACATTACAAAGAACAGTGCGTAATGTGTGGATGGGATGAAACAACTTTAGATGTCCACCATTTAGAAGGGAATCGTCATACAAATAATCATTATGAAAATCTGGCTTTTCTATGCCCAAATTGTCATAGAAAGGAAATAAAAGGATTAATTACACAACAGGAAATTGTAAAAAACAAAGAAGGTCTCTATTTACCGATATCTGATAAAATCGAATGGGTTACATATACGGGCAAGGAGTCTGTAGGGGTCAAAGACACGTATGATATCTCTATGGATTCTCCAAATCATAATTTTATTGCCGGTAATTTCATTGTGCATAATTGCTTAAAGGCAGTAGAAAATGGAAAATCACAAACCCAAAGGTACGTGGACAGAAAACATAATATAGAAGAAACCAAAAGTCTCTACGAACCTATTGACAAGGTAATCGCCAGCACCTATAATATTATCATTTACCAAGAACAAGCCATGCAAATTGCACAGGTCATGGCTGGGTTCACAGAGTCACAAGCTGAGACTTTGCGAAAAGCGATTGGTAAGAAGAAAGCTGACCTCATGCGTCAGGTCAAAGGTGAGTTCATTGAGGGGTGTCTAAAAGAAGGACATACACAAGAAGATGCCGATAGGATCTTTGATATTATCGAAAAGTCTAACCGGTATTCTTTCAACAAATCACACGCAGTGTCGTATGCACTGATGGCGTACTGGTCTGCCTATTTAAAAGCTAATAAAAAGTTAGAGTTTTATCTCCACTGGCTGTCAAATGCGAAAGAAAAAATCGATCCGAATCAGGAAATTTATGAACTTGTAGAGAGTGCCAAGTTAGATCACATCAACGTAAAAACACCTCTACATGAATATCCAGAATCAAATTTCTCTATACAGGATGGGGACATTTACTTCGGTATAACGAATGTCAAAAATGTCGGAGTAAATGAATTCATCAAACTCAAGGATTTTATTAACGAACTAAAGCCAAAAACCTGGGTAGAATATGTAGTGAATATTTTACCCAATATAAATAAAAGGACCGTAAACAATCTTATTGCAGTTGGATTCTTCGCGGGACTGAAAAAGTCAAGATCAGAAATGACCCACGAATTCTCTTGCATAAAAGATCTGAGTAAGAAAGAATTGGAGATCCTGCAAGACAGAATAGATTCCTCCCTGTCTTTAAAAGATAATCTCATAAACCTGAATAGATTAAAAAAAGACGGCGGTGCTGTTGCAACCACCAAAAGACTAGAAGCATTTTCAGATATAATCAACAGACTAGAGAACCCCGGCAGGTCATTGAAAGACAACCCCATATCGGTTTCAATTAGTGAAGAAAACCTGCTTGGTGTTCCTATCTCTTACTCAAAAGTAGATGGCTGTGCTGACGCTAGTTTCGCCAACACGACCTGCAAAGAAGTACTTGACGGCAAGAAGAATAAAAGTATACTAGCTGTTGAAATCACTCAAGTAAAAGAGCACACAACCAAGAACAAAGACAAGATGGCATTTCTATCAGTTAGAGACGATTCTGTAGAAATTGAAAATGTTGTCGTTTTTCCCGACACATATCATCAGTATCAGGATATAATATATGAGACCGCTACAGTCTTAATGTTTGGTCAGCGTGCTAAGGATCGAAACTCGTTCATCGTAAACGAAATAAATCAGATATGACCGATCAAAACTGGGAAACTAATCTCTTAAACGAAGCAGACTACTATAAGAAAGTCTTGCTTGATGGCTGTATTATAAAAAAATATGACGTAGAAATGTGTGATCTACGTTTCTTTTTTCGTTCTCGTTCTCGTAGTCGATACGATTTAGAAAAACCTCGAATACAGATCTACAAAGCCAATAAAGGATCAAAAGAGGTTATTGAAGAGTATCACAACTATAACGAAGCCTTTTCGCGTTTTAACTCCTTAACTGAAAAGAGGTAGAGTTGTGAATAATTGTGTTTTTCTTGGACGTATTGCTGAAGACATGAATATCTCGGAAGAATTCAACACGAAAGTTCTTAGATTTAAAATGTCAATTGATAAGTATCGCAGAAACAAAAGTGGTCAGAAAATTAGAGACAGGAACTTACTATTTTTTGAAGCATGGGATAGTGGTGCGCAAACTATTTATGACCATTGTGAATTGGGGGATTCTTTGGTGGTGAATTGTACAGCACGTAGCGGCAATGGTGAAGTAACTTTTAGAGTCAATGAATTTAAGATAGTTAATAATTTACAGACGAGTGAATATGAAGAATACTGAAAATGATTTTATAAATGAAAACTACGGGTTAGCGATTTCGTTAGCCCGTAAGTTTTATTCTCACGGTCATAATTATGATTTTGAGGATATAATACAAGTGGCTTTAATGTCAATGCTTAAAGCACATAGAAAGCACGACCCTAGCCGAAGTGTCTTTTCTACATTTGCTACTTTCTGTATTAGAAATGATCTAATTAAGTTTGTCAAAAAGCAAAACAAGAGTAGAGATATAGGACTAAGCGACCTTCTAGGTAGTTTTACAACTTATAATGAAACATCCATAGAAGAAGTTTTGCCAGATAATTTAGATATTCAAGAACAAGCTATCTTTTACTATAAAAGATCAAATTACAAAGATATGGAAATTAGGGATATTTTGGACATGTCAAAAAAGGACTATAAAGCTAAAGTCAGGTCATTTTATAATAAGTTAAGAGTGGTAAATGAATAAGAAAAAAGTACTTTTCGTTTCTGAAGCTAGTTATTTAAATACTGGATATGCTACATATAGTAGAGAAGTACTAAAAAGACTTCATGCTACCGGGAAGTATGAACTAGCAGAATTCTCAACTTATGGAACAGAAGACCATAAAGATCGCGGTACGATTCCTTGGAAAAATTATCCAAACATGCCGCAAGCGGGAAATCAAGAACAAAACGAAATTTACGCAAAAGACGGTCTTAATCAGTTTGGTAAGTGGCGATTTGACAGAGCGTGTTTAGACTTTAAACCAGATGTTGTTCTTACCATCCGTGACTGGTGGATGGATGCTTTTATCCAGCATTCCCCATTAAGAAAATGCTTCAAATGGGTGTGGATGCCGACTGTGGATGCTTCACCACAGAATGAAGAGTGGATTGACTCTTTTTCAGATGCTGATACTGTGCTTACATATTCTGATTGGGCTGTGGATGTTCTAAAATCTCAGTCTGATAGAATGAATGTAAAATGCTCCGCACCACCGTCTGCATCAGAAGATTTTATAGACATTCCAAATAAAACTGCTCATAAAGAAAAGATGGGCATAAACCCAGAATGGAAAATTATCGGCACGGTTATGAGAAACCAGCGTCGAAAATTATTTCCAGAACTTTTCGAAGCATTTGGTAAGTATCTTAAAAAGACCGGTGATACTAAAACCTATCTATATTGTCATACCTCATACCCAGATAATGGATGGGATTTACCCAAGTATTTATTTGAAAATGAAATAAGTTCTAGAGTTATATTTACATATTTATGCGCTGCGTGTGGTGCAGCATCATGTCAAAGATTTTCTGACACAGTTATTCCATGTAAAAAGTGTGGTCAGTTTGCATCGAAATTAACAAATGTCGGTGATGGTGTAGATACAAAGACTTTAGCTTCTATTTACAATCTTTTTGATGTTTATATTCAGCCCGCCAACAGTGAAGGATTTGGTCTCCCAATTGTAGAAGCAGCAGCCTGTGGCGTTCCGGTCATGGCAACTGATTACTCTGCTATGGAGAGCGAGGTAAGGAAACTCGAAGGATATCCAATTAATCTAAGAGCGAAACATCTAGAAATGGAAACCGGTTGCTACCGTGCTTTACCAGATCATGAACACATTATAGAGTTATGGGAAAAGTTACTACCTAAACCAGAAGCTCTGAGGGTTAAAGATAGGAAGAAAACAAGACTAGCTTTTGAGAAAAATTATGGTTGGGACAAAACGGCTAAAATCTGGGAAGAGTGCATTGATGAACTAGATTACGGCTCATGGGATATGATTACACAGTTTGCAAGACCAGACGCCGAGATTCCACAGATTAATAATAACAAAGAATTGATTAACTTTTTAGTTATGCATGTTGTTAACGAACCAAAGATGCTAAACAGTTATAGCATTAATAAGATATTAAGAGATTTCAATTTTCAACAGTTTAAGAATAACCCTGGGGGATTCTTTTACGGTGAAATGTCTGTCTTTAACAGGGAAAACTACAGACCGCTAACTCGTGATGATATAATTAATATGTTTAGAGAAAAAGCTAAGAATAAAAACTTCTGGGAAAATGCCAGGATTGGAAACATTCAATTTCCAGAGGAGAGTTGGTTATGCCAAAAATAGGAATGTCTTGCAAAGACTGCACGTTTAACATAAAAGAAAATGAAGAACAAACATCATGCCAACTTGGTATACTAGATACGATAAAAAAGAAATCTTCAAAGTGTGAAATAGTAGACGGTGATTATCAATTTGACAGAGTTTGTAATTTTAGAACCACGGAAGAAAAAACAAAAGAAGAAATACTAAAAGAAAAATATATCAGATTTCACTTTATTATTGTCGATACAAATATAGATAAAACATTATCTATACTTGATTCTATAGAAGATCTTGTTACAGAAGATAATCGTGTTTGTGTAGCAACGACTGAAAATTTTAAAACATTGAGTTTAAAAATCGGGAATAAACCCAACTATTTTATAACAAATTCTTTTGATGAAGACAAGACAGTATTTGAATACATGGATGACACATTTAATAAGATAAAAAATGGATATACTATAGTACTACATGAAGATGATAAAATTTCAAAAGAAGATTTAGATAAAGTAAATGGGTTTATCAACATAAAAATGAACAGATTGGCGCTTATTGAAAATTCGCCGTTTGTAGTCAACAATGTAATCTTTAAAATGCTAAAAGGCAATAAGTATACATCTTTTAAAGATAAGCTTGTGGAATTACAGCAGGAACAAGAGATAGATAGCATGGTTTTTACATGGGAAGATATAAATGAAGATACTAGTATCTAAAGACTTTGGTTCGGATAAACCATCAAATGATACTATCGAAGAGTTCATGGATGCCACTAAAACAGCCTTTGATAAAGTTACTTTGTTTTTTGACAGTGGATCACATGATGCAGATGGATCTCACAGCGGGGACGGGTTTTCCTTTATTGGGTTAGATTTCGAAGAAAGAAATGAGGCTTTAAACATATCTGTCAAAGCTGCTGTTGAAAAACAGTGTGACGCCATCTTATTTTTTAATAAACAATGTTTTCCAAAAAAGGATGTAGTAGATAAACTATTTTCCCCAATGGAAGATTCAAATATTTTTGCAACAATTTCTGATTACACAATTGACGATGTATTAATGATCCAAAACAATCCAATTGTGACTTGTAGAAGGCTTGAGAAAACGGATGATTTATTTGATTTATCAAAATGCCAAGGAATAGTCAAATATATACCATTAGATTTATATCATGTCACGACAAATTAGATATATCACAGCCACTAAGCGAACAGCAGATAATAATACGTTTATTATTTTAAGTGCTGGAACTGGACGTAGAACAAAAAATTATGGCAATAAATCTTTAATGCCTTATGGTAATAAAAGAATTATAGACCATCAAGTTGAAACTATTAGATCGGCATATGGTGCAAATACAGATATAGTTCTTGTCACAGGATACATGTCTGATAAAGTAATAAGAGATGTACAAGGACTGCGATTAGTAGAAAATCCATTTTTTGATTCTACGCACATAGTAGAGAGTATGAGAAAAGGTATAAATGCTTGCTTAGAAAGCAATGTATTTTTTATACATGGAGATTTGATCTTTTCGCAGAGTTTTATAAAACCACCTTCTCAAGATAATATTTGTGTTCCTATTGATAGAAATTCCAGACTTGATAAAACTACTGTTGGGGTTATAACTAATATTAATAGCGTACAAAATTTTTCATATGGATTACCAGATAAGTGGTCGCAAATAGCGTTTTTCCCAAAATCTGTTTTTAACCATATAAAAAGCAAATTAAATAACGCCGACAATAACATGTCATCCTTTGAATTTATGAATGAGTTGATAAAAACCAATCTTCAAATATCGTATTATGAGTCACCAAAAGGCAAGATAAAAGAAGTGCATTCAATAAAGGATGTTATATGAAAATAAATATCATATCAAAAAATCAAGATCTAATAGGTTTTGTTTCTACTTTGGTTCATGCAGGCCATGATGTACAGGCTGTTAATAGGATTGAACCATGTGATATTTTGGTTTATGATTTTGAATTTAAAAAACATATACCAAAAATAGACGGTATTAAGATTGAAAATTATAATGACCCAAATCAAGAAGTGGAAGAAGATTTTAGTATTTCATTTGTAAATAATAATGTTTCATATAAAATAAATGACTGCTGTACACTAATCGGTAAAGGTCAAATAAGAGACGAGTTAAAATGCGATATATCAGTTAATAATCCAGACTCAAACTTGTTACAACTAGTAACTAAATTTATTAGGTTGAAAAATAGATTTAAGATCTTCTCAAAACAACCCATAAATACATTCAATTATTGCGGTACAATTCCAGAGAATAATGCTGGTGACTTATATGCTTCCTCAAAAGTAAACATTGCATTAGATAAATATTCATTATATCGGATATTAGAATCTGGAGGCATACCTCTAACAAATGTTAAAGACTCCAATCTTCCAGACGAAATGGTTTTTGATTCTCAAGAAGACTTTGAACAAAAAGCAGAATATCTAATAAACAATGAGGCTAAAGATATTAGTGAAATAAGAAATGAAACAATTAAAAAGTACAATCCTTTTGTAGAATGGGCGAATATATTCAATAAATTAGGTTTAAAGAAATCCGCACAAAAATGTAAGAACACAATAAATGCAAGAGCAAAAGATTTATATTTCTAATAGAGGTAATCTGGGCGGAAAAGACCCCGATCAAGAGAATAAACCAGACTATCTTGAAAAAGCTTTAGATTCTGGAGTCTGTGTTAAGACTGATGTTTGGGTCATAAAGGACAAAACCGTCACAGGCACAGACCATCCTTCTATTGGAATTAACTTAAATGTATTCGATAAAGAAAAGCTACTAATTCAAGCTAGAAACCCAACAGCACTCCTTCTTCTTTTAAAAGAAGGGTATCACTGTTTCTGGCGTGAATCTGATAACTTAATTATGACCAATCGTAATTTTGTACTTTCATACGCTGGATCAATTTTTCCAAAATCTATTATAATGCTGCCGGAAGAAAATGCCATAATCACAAATGGTGATTACATGGGAATATGTAGTGATTTTATTTCAGGATGGGTAGAATGAAAATAGGCGTAATATTCGACGATTTTGTCAAGAGCGATAAAAATTATACTTTGATGGATAAAATAAATACTTTTGTAAATGATCGTAATGATGAAGTCTGTGGATTTTTAACAAATATAAGTCATAAAGTTATAGATACTTTCTTTGCATATGCCAATATTAGTGATATAGCTCATTTTAATAATGGCTTAGTTATTGCAACATCTTTGGATGGGGCAGATGTTATGAATAAGACATCTGTGCATTCAGATAAATGTTTCTACATTTGGGAAATGGATTGGATGGGTCATCCATTTAATTTCTATGGTGTGTATAATATATTGTCTAACCCAAAGATTAAAAAAATTGTTCGTAGTCAGCTACAAGCAGATATAATAAAGAATAACTTCAATGTAGAAGTAGATGGTATAGACGAGGATTTTAACTTGGAGAAGATTTATGAGATTTGCCAGAGAAAATAAAGAGCAGATCTTGAGAATGCATGAAGAAGGTTGTAGCAGTTACGAAATAGCAGAAAACCTTGGTACTTATTCGACTAAAATTTTAAGAGCACTAAAGTTTCTGGGGGCGGAAAAAAGAGACTATTCAGAAGCTCAAAAGTTAGCTCTTAAAAGAGGTAGAAGTAAACCACCAATTGAGAAAGGTTCTAAACTCACAGAAGATCACAAATTCAAAGTAAGTGAGGGACGGGCTAAGGCATGGTCTGAAATGTCTGACCAGGAGCGCGAGAGGCTGTCTCAGATCAGCAAAGACAACTGGTTGGCGATGTCTGAGGAAGAGAAGCAGAACCTTAGAAGTCTCGCGGCACAGGCGGTCAGAGAAGCTGCTACAGAAGGGTCAAAAACGGAAAGATTCCTAAGAAAGAACTTGACAGAACAAGGATGGACTGTTAGATTTCATGAGAGAAACCTAATTCCAGATAATAAGTTGGAGGTTGATCTCTATATTTCCGATATCAAAACGGCAATTGAGATTGATGGTCCGTCACATTTCTTACCTATTTGGGGAGTAGAAAGTCTTCAAAAACATCAGAAGTCCGATGCCGTAAAAACAGGTTTGCTAATCAATGAAGGATATGTTTTGATTCGTGTTAAGCAGATGACTAAAAGCCTATCTCAGAAAAAGATGAGAACTGTACTTGACAGAATCGTAGAAGAATTAAACAAAATTGCTAACTCGTTCCCAGATGAAGAAAACAGGTTAATAGAAATCGAGGTTTAATTATGACGTTTGAAGAATTTGCTGAACTTGATAATGAACAAAAACGCGCATTTTATCTTTCTCTTGAGTGGCATCCATTTGTCATGTCTTTATTAGACGAGACGGAACTAAATGAAGGATATCCCAAAGCTGATGGATTAAGACGTGTCGGTGAACTGCTTTTAGGGGATATAATAGATAGTAAACCTACTGAAATTTTTCCTGTAAATGGTAATGGTATTGGGCGAGCTACCGTATCTTATTCTATCACGTTTAGGTGGTGGGATGGTTCAGAACGTACTTATGCAGATGTCGCTGATGTTTTCAACGACGGGCAATCTGGCAATATTGATGATAATTTTATCGTATTTGCTTTAGCCACTGCGTCCACACGAGCAGAAGGTCGTGCCCTACGAAAAGCCTTAAAACTGAAAGTATGCACTGCGGAAGAAATTTCTGATAAAGTGAAAGTGAAAGTAAGTGGTAATATCTCAGTTGATGATTCAATAACTGAGAACCAAATTAAGTTCATGAATGCCAAATGTAAGCAACTAAATGTAGATGTTATGAGATTAGTGAATTCCAACGGGGAGAGATATGATCGAATAGAGAGATTAACAAAAAAGCAGGCGTCTACAATAATAGAAATGTTAAACAGTGCGTCTCGCCAAGAATCACAAATTCCACAAGAAGTTTTAGGTTATCAGGAAAACTGGAGAAGTTAAATGAAAGTTACTTACAACACAGGTAAAATGTCAGTAGAACTTGAAGGGGAAACCCAGCGAGATCTATTCGGGCAACTCGCGGCCTTTCAGGAAGTTTTTGACGAAACAACCTGTGGCAAATGCGGATCAACAAATGTCAAGTTTGTAGTGCGTCAGATTGAAGATAACGAATACTATGAAGTACGTTGTCTAGACTGTGGTGCTAAACTAGCATTTGGTTGCCACAAGAAGGGTGGCGGGCTATTTCCAAAGCGGAAAGACGCCGATGGCAATTGGCTACCTGACCGTGGATGGGTTAAGTGGAACCCGGAAACTCAAAAAGAAGAATAGTCTACATTATCTAAGTTCACGTAGTCATCTGGTATAATCCAGATTCACATCTTCACTTAGTAGTAGATTAGGGGGTCGGGAATTCCCGGCCCCTTTTTATTGGAGTATATCTTTACCTATATGGTTCTCAGTTGCCTAGAGATCAAATTGTATCTAATCTTACTTTAAATAATTCATGTAATGATTTAATTAAACAGCAATATGAACAAAAGACAAGTTGAATTAGTATTAACTAATATAAAAAAATTCTACCAAGAATGGGATTATGAGTCTTTTCTTGTATTCTTGAGAAGATACAAATACTTAAAAGAAACCGACTTCAGTTCATTCAATTTTAAAAGCCCTGATCACTTCCTCTCATCTTTACAAGATAACTACGACGAAGATATTCATTGGAATAAATACGGATTGATCAATCCCGCTAAAAGAATCTCACAAAGAGAACATACCTTTTATGATATTGAAGCTTCTAAGACCTTTATCACAAATAACGACTTGATTGAAGGGGTTGAAGATCTATGTACTAAACTTCCTGAAATATCAGGTGTTGTAGCTATTCCCCGATCAGGTTTATTACCAGCATCCTTACTGTCAACTTATCTATCTGTACCATTATATAGTTTAGTTGGTGATTCAATTACTAAGCTATATTCCAAATCTGATAATGGTGGTGTTAGGATGTCCAACTATGTACATAATGAATCTTCACCGCTTTTAGTTTTAGATGATACCTGCTTTTCCGGATTCGAAATGCGGAGGGTCAGAGATTTATTGGGTGAAGATAATATTCTATATGCCGCAATATTTACAACCAGACCCGGAAGTTTAAACTTAGATCTATATTATAAGACTTTATCTTATCCACATATTTTGGAATGGAATCTATTTGACGCTCAAGCGTTAAAAAAAAGTGTGTTAGATATGGATGGAATTTTGTGTGATGAAGTTCCATTAGAAGTATGTGATGATGGACCTTTATACATAGATTATATTAAAAATGTAAAACCAATCAAAAAACATCTTCCAAAGCTATTTGATTGTAAAGCTATTTGTACTGGTAGGCTGGAAAAGCATAGAGGGGTTACTGAAGAGTGGCTAGACAGGCACGGGGTTAAGTATGGGCAGCTTATCATGTACCCCGGAACAGAGAAGGAGAGAGATAGAAACTATATCGTTAATGTGGCTAAATATAAAGCTGAAAGTTACAAAGAGTTAGATAATGTAAAATTCTTTGTTGAGAGTTGTGACAAACAATCAAAATATATTGCTAACTTATTAAAAGTCGATGAAGTGCCAGTATATGTAGTATGCCCTACAAGTAAGAAGGTGTATTAGTATGCCTTCAATAATTAATAAAGAAAAGAAATTCGATAAATTTAATTACAAGAAAGAGAGTGTGGAATGAAATACTACAGGATTATTTTTCGAACTGGTGAACATGGTGTACCTGAATGGACGGACATTATCGAAGCAGAAATGTCTGATGAAGATTTTCAAAAAATGAATTGGGAAAAGCCTATTATTCGCCATTTAATGCAAAACCAAACTCATTTTATTGCACTAGATGATAAGTATTTAGATGCAATGTTGCTAGGTATTAGAACTTTTAAAGATCATGATAAGACATTAGATCAAGGGGTTTAAGCTTAGGTCGGAAAATTTCGGTCCCCTTTTTACCATTTTCCGATAGGGCATTTTGAAGATTTCCAAGCTGATTTACTCTTTAGATAACAACCACATTTACCACATCTGTCCTGCTCTGGGATGTAGAACTCACAACCTTTGCAGATATCCAGCCTCTGTTGCTGTAGATCGTTCTCAGCCTTCACCATGCCGTTCTGAACGTGATCTTTAGTTGCACTAGCAAAATTCTTCAACATCTGCGTCTTAGAGGGTAGTGCTTGATTATTTCTACACTGCCCATTACATCCTTCGTTGTTGCAGAATACACACTTACTCACTTCTGGCAGTTTAGCTTCCTCTTGAGACTTTTTAACTTCCTTATCTGTCTTTTCCTCTTTTTTGTCACAGTCGATAAAATTTTGTCCTGGACCACGACATTCTTCCCACATTTTAAAATAGCCAGTATGGTTTTGGCATAGTTTGTGATAGTGGTGATTTTTCTTAATACCGTGCCTATTACAATATCCTGCTAAAGGGCATTCACATCCGGTCTTCTTCTCTTCCATTTTAAATGCTTTCTGTAATATTAAATTTTACAACAGAGGGGTAGAAACATTGTCTAACACTAGGATGATGAATACATCCAAAGTTGTTTAATAGTTCACTTGCAGTAGCAATAGGAACTCCCGTCTCATTTCCAAACACGTCTAAAATTCCTGTATCAGGAAAACTATAAATACCGCCAGAAACAGGTATCATTTGACTTGCTAAATTGTTACAAATACTCCAATCGCAACTACATCCACCATGATTAGTTAATTGATCAGATAATAATCCTTTTCCAATATTTCCCGCACCAAGGTCTGGATCTACATAAACTCCGCAACAATTATCTTCATCTTCAAACCCTGTGTAACTGTCTGCAATAGGAAATCTATAATAATTTCCTTTATATTTAAAAACATCCATATAAGAAGTTTCGAAAGACATAGTAGCCTCATTATAGGAAGGAGATGTATAAAGACCTCCATTATAAGAAAATATTGTAGTTCCACTACTTGCTGTAGGTACTGATGGA
>Ga0208767_1001266_pt1 | contig 20194 bp, 26 predicted proteins | sample VirMetDEL_Mar_21_FD_184514 | JGI IMG/M metagenome (GOLD analysis project Ga0208767, IMG submission 184514) | Aqueous microbial communities from the Delaware River and Bay under freshwater to marine salinity gradient to study organic matter... | ecosystem: Environmental > Aquatic > Marine >... | reverse complement strand
TAATCGCTGAATACGATGCAAGGAAAGAAGACGTGTTCACACGTTTTGTAAAGAGGAAGATATATAATGAGCGAAGCACCTAATTGTCCATACTGTTACGACGGTTGGATCGTACAAGATGGCGATACGTTTGAATGTATTGCGTGTCATAAGGTCGTAATAATACCAAAGAAAACTTAAATTCAAGCGGTAAAGTCCAAGTCCGACCAATGTAAAAGAGCTTTACCGCTCATACTCATTGCAACTATCGTCGTTGTTAGTTGTTTTGTAAAAAACCTCTCTGGGAAGCCCTTTCTACCTCTTTGGGCTTCCCACCCTTTTATACTCATTTGGTCGATGAGCAGGTTTTCGTATTTGTACCTGGTTTTTGTTTTCATCCAAAAGGGGGTTGACCACCCCGCCTCTTTTCAAAATGATACACCCAGAAGATATTGACGGAATGTTTGAAGATGATGAACTATTTGAAGAATGGATGGATCTAGTGTTTAAAGGTCAGCAAGAAATGCTGGACCATTAGTTTTTCTTTTCGTCTTGGTTGAACATTCCAATGTTGACGTTCTCTTTGACTTCACGAATTAGTTTAAAGTACGCTACGTCATCTACTATTTTAGAATGGTAAATTAAATGATTAGCGTTCTTGCCCTTCAATTCTTTTTGCAACTCTTTCGCATACTCCAGAGTAAACATATTAAAGAACTCTTTGTATGCTTGGTCGTAAAGTAAAATAGTAATCATCCATTGTTTAGCACTCATTAATAATTGTGCTGCAGAATGTTCTTTTGTTTTCTTCGTGATATACGCTTTACTCTTACCGTTAATATTACCGCCATAGATATAGAACTTAACCCAATTTCTAACAGCTTTATTGTATGCAGCATCGAATCGTTTAAGTAAGTAATTATGGTCTGCTTTAGGCACTTTTGTTTTCTTGAACTTCCCAAACAATAAATCAGCAGTCAAGATCGCTGGATATAGTAATCTGTATTTCAAGCCAAACTGCACACCCATAAAACCCTTTGCGTATTTTTTAGGATCTAAATCACCGTGAATATTACACTTAAACTTACCTTTAGCGTGTAAGAATTTAGATGTGTTACGGTAACAAGCAGTCTTTTTTGAATACCCTTGCCGGAACGATTTCCGCATCCGTTGCAAATATAGTTTTAATTTCTTAAACATCTTTCCCTCTACCGTAATAGTTCTTGTATGTCTCGTAGAATTGCTGCGATAACCCTGAATCTATGTACTGCTGAATAAATTCATCCCTTCCAATATTGGGAAATCCGTTATTCAATAACTTAGTATAAAAATCGGTCATCATTGTCACTTCGTGCTTCATATAAGCTTGATGCAACAAGCTTTTGAAGTTTGGCAGTTCCAGTTGTTCTTCTATCATTTTCTCGTAAACTCTTTTATTGCGTATTCTTCGTTGAACGCCCACCAAATATTCAAGTAAATCGGATGCTCAACATACGTGAATGTACTATTAACTAATGCTTTTTGTAAATAAATCTTTTTATCTTTCACATAGAACCGTTCTCGCCTATCTAAACGCTCTCTACGTGGGAAATAACACCAGTCCATACTAAACCAGTGGAACGGGTCGAATAGTGGCTTATACATCAAATAAGCGTGTCCCTCACGCTTCTTAGTGTACGGATTAATCACTTCACCGCAAAAGATTAAGAGTTGATTAACGTCTATACCCTTATATCTTGCTAAAGCATACATCAAGATTGCACCGTCTTCACAATCGCCAGTTAATGATTCAGCTGATTCAGTAACTGTTTGCCACTTCTCAATAGTCTTCCATTTAATAGAATCAGAAACATACTTCATATGACCACGTGAATTTTCGATATACTTGAAGATAGCCATCATCTGTTGGTCTGCATCAGTCGGGTGTGACTGGATCTTGTCTGCAAGTAGTTTAAGTTGTTCAGAAGGATTTTGTATTTGGGCTTCTAACCAATTAGAAAGATTAACCGACTTTCGGTAGTTCCTGTCGATTACGTAACGGTATATTGTTTTGAAGTAGTGGCTGATACTTGCATTAAAGATGTCCTTTGAATGCTTTTGTATCAGTCGTTTAAAGCTCATTGGAGATGCTCCTTAACATACCACTTCGCTGTTCCCCAGACTGCTGCTGCAGAAATACCGCCAACCCAAGCGAATTGCGGTTGACCTGCCAACATTGTCAGTCCTGCAGCGATTAATGTTACTGCTGGTTTTTCTAGTCCCAGTAAGAACTTCTTCCACGAGAACTTTTTGTTCGTTTCTTTCTTTGCCATTTTTCCTTTTCCAACCGAATCGTTATTATTCGGTTTTGGTAAATACCTACAAATGTAGATATATACCATAAGAGTGATCGCATTTTTCTAGTATGTTGCAACTACAAATAAATGTGCGTGTGCCACTCGTAATGCTTGACCTGTTGCACCTTTAACTACATTAAACGATACATATACATCGTTTGAACTTAATGATTCTTTCATACCATAGTTTTGGTGATTCCAACCTTCACCACTATTACCTGAGAATGTTTCTGAATTGCCTTCATCCATAGCTGCATAAGTTGTTCCGTCAGTTGAGTATTCTAATGATGAAGTTGCTGTACTAGAGTTACTCTGTAAATCACCGTAAATATGACCTAATGCAGAAACAGATGTAATAGTTTCACCGTTCGGTGCTGATATAACAACTGGCAATACTATATTATCAGTCGCTGAAGTTGCTGCTGCATCTAATACCGAAGTTAATGCTGCAACTGCTGCTGTTACAATTTTCATAGAAACTCGTTTAATAGTAATGGTTTTTCCTGGACCATTAGCTGTTCTAAAGTTTAAATCAAAATTATTAATTGAAGTATAAGATGATTGACTTTCACCAATTACTCTGATATAGTATGTGTCATTAGCAAGACCGTCTACTGTTCCTGCAATACCGCCACTCGCACCAAGTGTAGTATTCGCAATCGCAGTCGGTTCAGTTGCGATAGTTGTCCACGCAGAGTTGTCTGTTGAGTACTGAATCCTGTATGTTGGTCGTGTTGAATAACTTGTATAAAAATCTACGTTAGCACTAATGTTTTCAATATTATTACCAGTACCACCAGTAATCTTAAATTTAGCAATTACATCACCAGCAGAATACATTGTATTATCTGCATTACTATCTTGGATGGTTTCCAAACAAAACCCGACTTTGTTATTTACTTTTTCTACTTCATCAACTGCTGCATCAAACGTATCGTTTAAGTCTGCTGCAACTAAAGGAACATCATCTGTCCAATCTGTTCCGCCTAATCTTGTATTTTTAACTGCCATTTTTAATTAAAGCCCTCTGTTATTGTAAATTTAAACTCGTCAGTACTCGCTTTACTTTCCGCAGTGTATGTATCACGACCATCCATCTTAGGTGTACCGTCAGTGTTAAACGTACCAATCTCAGCAATATCGAAACCGTTCGCTTCGTTAGAACTTAGTTCGCAAACAGTCGTAACTGTTAAAGCCACTTCGTCAATTGCTGTGGATGTAAAGTCTTTGAGTAAATCTGAATCTTGGTAACTACGCAATAAATCATATACGAAATCACCAGCACTAAATGTATCAGTTGCATTGTTTGTTGTTGCTACTATTTCAAAGTAATCAACAGGACTACCAACAGTTCCAACTTCTGTATTAGTATTTAATACGCCAAGATCTAAATAATTCCAACCAGTTGCTAGTGTTGAAACTTCAAATGTCTTTGAAAAGTAATTGCTTGAATCACTTCCAAGCTTAACTTCAACTGCTGTACCGCTTGTCAATAATTTATCTTTTGCAGTATCGTTTAAAATGTAAAGCCATAAACTTACATAATACGTTTCATCAACCACTGTTCCAGCAGAAGCTAAGTCTGATATTGCCCAAGTCTTTGTAGCGTTACCGTTGTTTGCAATTAAGTTCTGTGCAGTGTCATCTGATTGCCCTGCTCCTGGTTTAAAGACTGATGTATTATCAGTAGAATTGTCACCACCGTTAGAACCTGTTAATTGGTTGCTTCCGTCGTCGTTCGTTGTTCCGTTATCTATTGGTATTGAAGCACCCAAATCAGTATCAGTCACAGCAGGAGCTGTTGAGCTTGTTCCCACTTTAAATTGTGAAGGGATACTGTAATCAGGAGAACTCTTAAAACCACGATTCAAAAGAATCTTTTTACCGTTTGTTGTTTTTATTCCTGCCATTTTCTAATATGTTGTATCAAAGTCCTCGACATAACTTCCTCGTCTATCACCAAGCTTCGGATTATCGAAAGAGTACCAAAGTTTGCAGTTAGTATAATTAGTGCTTGTGCTTCCAAATTGATTATCACGTAGTTCTTGCTGCACAGTTGTTGAGAGTGTTGTATCAAAAAACATTACTTCATCAAGGTTACCGTCAAAGTATGTACTTGAAAAACCGATTGTCGGGTTTGTAAGTGTGATTGAATCGAACTCCATATATACGTGAGTTCCACCAGTGACTGCTGTTTCTGTTGTTGTGACACCTGTTAAGCCTGAAGTCGATATATTGCCTGAACCATCAACTGATATAATATTGCTGTTGCCTAAGTCCATAACATCACGTGAGTTAGTATCAACCGACATAAAGAAACTACACGCAACAATCCCTGCCTCGCTTACTGTTGCTGTTATATTATGATCCGTTCCATTAAACGTACCACACGCAAGTCTATTGAGCGGGAAGTCATCAGTATCAGTCATCGCAGTAAATTGAGCACCAGTTGAAACATTAGTTCCTGCCCACGTACCGTGATTAGAATTACCGCTGCAATCAATTTCCTTATCAAGCCCTGTCCGTAAATATCCAAGTGTATCGTGTCCAAGTATTAACGAATCGCCCATAGCTCTGTGTTCAAGTTTAAGCCCTTGTCGTGCAAATGTTACATTTGTTCTAACTGATGCAATTAAACTTCTTAATATAGATGTCAAAGTTTGGTCAGTACCTTCGAGTGCTTTTAATCGTTCATCAATCGTTTCAATAAGTCCTCTTATATCAACACGTGGCGTACCAATCTTTAAGACATCATATTCTGCACCGTAGTTAATTATTTTCTCAGTAACTACATAATCACCATCACGTGCAGTTCTTATTGGGTCTGCAATTGTTATTTTATTACCAAGAGTTATACCGTATTCATCAGTCATAATTGTTGTACTAATTTCACCAAATTCTAATACTTCTAAAATTTGCTGTAAACGTATTTCTGCATCAGCTACTGTTAATACATCAGGAAACTTAAATAACTCTGCTTGTGTTAATCCGTACCTATCAATACTTGTCTGACTTAATCCAGTTACTGGTGTTGGAATATCAGTTAAATATGTAGCAACAACATTATTAGTTCCGCTTGGTGGTGCTACTTCAAAAATAATTGTTTTACGTAATGTATCAAGCGTATAATCATACCCAGTTGTTGAACCAAGTTTTCCTAGTACTTGAAGCGTACCGCTTATTTTAGTTTCAATCGATACTGGTGTATAAGTTAATTCAAATTCAGTTTCGTTGCCGTCACCGTCAAAAGAATCTGTTCGGGTATCACGTTGTAACGCACCATCAATTGTTATTTTATTTCGCATACCTTCAATGTCTTCTTCCCAGTTAGGTATATTTTTAATTTGTGAACCAACATTTAACACTGTACCGTATGCTTCATAACCTTGTGGCTCTAAACGTATAACATCGTCATTATAATCGTAATAGAATATCCAATTTAACAATTTTTGAATTAAGTGCATCCTGTTTAATCGTGATTGATTATTAGACACAAATTTATCAACTGCATTTAGCGTTCCGCTATCTACAACTGACGGAGTAAAACCCCCATTTGTTGCAATATCTGAAAATATAGCACTTAGTTTTCCTGCTTCTGGATCTATATTTTTGTCATAGCTTGTTACAAACAAATCGTATTTTAGTTTTTGAAGTGGATCTAAAACAATAATTTCTTTTGTATTGTTTGGTGTGTCTTCTATCTTTTTTATATTGCCTTTAAATACAATATCATAATCAAATTCAAAATCCAATAATATTTCATCACCTGATTCAAGTAATAATTTATCACCTGATTCAAGTAATAAAGAACCACCACCTTGACTTGCATCTGCTCGTTTAATAATTACTTCATCACCAGAAGCTGGTGTGACAGTATCTGTAATAGAATCTGCAACAAGTACACGTGCAATATTACCAGTGTTATTATTTCGTGCTAAAGTAATGGAAGTGCCAATTAAAACATAATTTGGTCCTGTACCATCTGCAATTCCTACTTCTGTTCCAGCTATTGTGAAACTATATGTTTGTACCATTTATACAACCTTTAAAAGCAAACTATAATTAATTCTGTAAGGGTCTGAGAAACTTCTTGTCCAAGTCCAATCAAAGCCTTTTACTGTATGATTATCTCCAAAGCTATCAACATAAACTGCTGATTGTTGCAAACTTAAAAGTTGCCCGTCGCCTTGAATCCAGTTTTCTAAGATACCAATAAACTGTGCCAGTTTAGCATTATCATCAGCACCTGCAAAACCTTCTCCATCGTGATACGCTTGAATGACAATAACTCGAGTTTTACCTTTCCAATCAACTGCGGTATTCCCTGCTTCGCCAGTTAATGGAATATTAAACTCAGTAAATTTAATGTTGACCTGTTGCTGTTCACTAATAACAGTACCCATATTTTCAGTGCCTGAAAATATATCTAATGTCGGTTTTTGTAATGCCATTAATTATTACCCCCTGAACTAAATCCGCCAAATGAATATGGGAAATAATCAGTTGTTCTGGATGTTTGTGTTTCACCAGATACTCGGATTTGTTCTTGTAACCTATCACGTGCTTCACGTTCTTCACGTTGTCGTCTTGTTCTTTCAGCAATATCAGCTATAAAAACAGCACCTGGATCAACCGACATTCCGCCTTGAAAAGTTCTACCGTTAATAGTCGTTTCCATTATGCGTGTTTTTCTATCTTCTGATACTGATTGTTGTCTTCTACCTGCTTTACGTTCTAAGTTTTCAGCGATTGCTTTTTTTGCTGCATTTATTCGTTTTTGTAATTCTTCTTCCTCACGAACAAGATGTTGAACATTTGCAACTGCTTCTTCAGTTAAAATATATATGCCGTCAATTTGTTCTAAAGTACTAAGTATTTTTTGGTTAGTGCTTAGTTTATTTGCTTCATTACGTTCTATATTACCTGCTTTATCAACGATACCTTCTCGTAAAGCATCTTCCATAGATATAAGTTCAAGAATGTCACCAGTTAATCTATCGATACGTGCAACTTTATCAATACCCTCAGGCGTTCGTACTTTTGCAAATCGTGTTCTACCATCTTCGCCAATATCACCACTAGAACCACCCGCAAATAATCCGCCTATTGCTACAGCTGCAACACCTGCTGGTCCAAATAACGCTGCAGCAAGTGCCTTCTTAAAAGCAGCACCTGCAGCACCAGTCAATGTGCCACCGCCAATTAACCCTGATTCTTGTTTACGTTGTGTAACCATTCGTTGTTTATTGCTTTTTTGCAACTCTGCAAGAATTTGTTTTAGTATTTTAGATTCTTCTGAACTCGTTGTTCCGCTTACTTGACCGTCACCACGACTTGCGTTTACTGTTATACTTGCTCCTACTGGCACTTTACATTAACCCCATTTTACGTTTTTGATGTTCTTCGACATTCTTAAACCATTTTTTATCTTCTTCTGATACATTTGCCCATAAATTAGCTTCATCAGTTGTTTTTTCAGCAACTGGTTTATCTGTAACAATATCGTCTTTTTTAAGCATCTCAATAATCTTTTTACGTAATACATTACCGTCGTTGATTGTTAAGCTGCCCCATTTCCAAAAAGGAATACAAGTCATTTTTCGTTCAACATAATTTAAAAATGCAAAGTTGTTTACTGCATTTTCAATTACACCTGAAATTTTTAACGCCTTGTTAAAAACACGATTAGTTAAAGGTCGAATATACACACGACCAATTGACAAATCTACAAAATCCTCATATACCTTTTTCTTAAACATTTATACTGTCCACCATAAAATAGGAGCACTGTCTTTTGCTTGGAATGCTGTACCGTTAAAAGTTGCAACAACTAACCCACCACCGACTGACTGTGGTTTACTGAAATTATCAATAATACAGTTATCAAGGTGTAACCTACAATACTTATTACCATTAACTAAATCAATGCTAAATTCCTGTGTTGTATCAGGACTTACACTTGTTGAACCGTCTTCTGGTGTATAAGTGTTCGTTGGTGATTCTTTACCATAAAACTTAGTAATGATTTGGTCGCCTAAAGCTTGTGCCATAATTACTTCAATTGTAAAGTTATAAGTCCTTCCTGGACCGCCAAGTTTTGGAATGTTAATAAATCGTGATTCGATACTCCTTGTATCAGTAACAAGTCCGTTATCCATACTAATGCTGAAACTTCGTACACCGCTTAATGTTGAAGGTGTTGCATCAAACTTCCAAGTACCGTTAAGCATAACAAACGCTGGGTCAGTAACTGCTACATATGATTCACCTGATTCTCGTTCACCAGTCTTTTGAGCAACGAAAGTTGCATCACAAGATAGTTTAGATCCAATGCTACCGCTTAAAGTGAATGATTGCCCAACACAACCTGTTGCAAAACTTGCCTGGTCAGTTGTATCGTCGTTTAATACTTCAATACTAAACGGAACGATTGCTGTACCACCTGATACTGCAACTGTATCGCCTTCTGTTAATGTAAAAGCAGATACTTCTGCTTGTCCATCTCCCGACTTTGGTCCTATCCAGTGTTTCAAGAAATCAAAATCAACTACATCAAATGTGACTGATCCACCAGCTTCAAACGGTCCATAATATGCGTTAGTGATATTAAGACCTTCGCCAAGTCCTCTGCCATAAATGATTGAGTTGTCTTGAGTAAGCGAAACACTTTGTACTCTTGCTAGTTCGTTATATGAAGCTGCTTCTGTTCCGTAAGTAGAACTTTCAGGTCCATATTGAACTTTACTAAATTGTTGTGATTGACTCATTGTGATACCTCAGGATCTGGTTCAAACCAGTCCGCTTTATTGTCTTCTAAATATTGTTGCACTTCTTCGTGCGTGTAAATTGTGGATATGTCTAAGTGTTCTTGTAAAAACTTAGACTCTTCTTCTTCAAGGATTACTTCAGTATTATCTAATTTACGAAGAATACCACCTAAGTTTTTGAACTCAACAGTGAAATAATGTCCTATACCCTGTTCATACTCTGCAAACTGTTCATCAAAAACAGTTGCTGGTCCTCTAACATATATTACTGCCATTTTTAATCCCACGTATTCCCTGATAATACATCAGTTATTTTTGAATCTGAAACATACTTGTTCCACGCACCTGCTTGATCTACATAAATATCGGCTGGGTTTCCTGTATTGACTGAATTTCTGCCGATTATGATATTGTTCGCTGAACTAAAGTTTCCGTTAGTAGTTCGTGCTTGAGTACTACCAACTTGCACCATACTACCAACCTCACCAAAGAACGCTTTCATCTCACCACTATCGCTTGAACCACTAACCTTTAATACCGCTTCGTACCAAACAGAAGTACTTGCACTTATTGTATGCGTCACTACATCGTACTCTGAATCAGAGTTCTGCACTTCAAAGTCCACTCGTGTAACTGAAGCAGTATAACGTATCGTACAATACTTTGCAAAGCTAGTATCTTGGAATGCTATAAGCATCTTATTCGCACCACCAGTCGCTTTAAGTTGGAATTTGACATACAGTGTTATTTCAGTATCACTCGCACTCGGTGCTACGCCTGAATCAACATAATCGTTCACACCGTCGAATCCGTATGATTCACCTGTGTCACCTGTTTGTCCAGTAGTCGCACCGTTATTTGTACCGTTATTCCCAGCACTTGAGAGGTCATCAGGGTTACTTCCTGTATTATCAGCGTCATCGAATGAGTACCAGAAGTAGTTACCAGTGTTCAATTCTGAATCGTCACCGATAAATCCGCCACCACCAGCTACTCTAAGTCTTGCAATTGATTGAAAACTTTGTATAGTACTAAGCATCTCTAAGCCCCACCATCTGTCCAACCGTTTGTGCTAGCGTGCCAACCAGTTGCGTCGTAATATGTTAATACAGCAATATCTCCTGCTGTTGATAAGTTTGTAATCTTGTCACCGTCATCAAGTGCTGTGCCATCCAAGTAAATTAAATCACTTGCATTAGGGTCTACACTAACCGCTACTGCACCAATAGTAATGACTGTTAAGCTCATACCATCTTCCACTGCTGGAAGCGTAAGCGTTGCTGCACCTGTTACATAATACACCGCACCGAAGCACTCTGTGTTGGTTAATGTATGACTCGTTGCGTGTGATTCAGTAAAGATACCGCCTGAAATGTCACCTGAAACTGTTAAATCTCCACTAGGTATTGTAACATTACTTGTTGAATCAATTTCAAGTGCTGCGTTTCCTGCTGCATTATTAAAAATATTAAACTCGTTTGTTTCACTTACATCTGAAAAGATAGACCATTTGTTTGTACCGCTAACCGCTAAATGTAACACTGGGTCAACTGGTGAGTCTAAGAATAATTTAGCCTGACCAGTACTCGTGGATTTAATCTTAGCAAACGAATTAGCCGCATCTTCTATTTGGAAATATGTGTCAGTATCTAATGAACTTGCATCATTCACTAATATTCCAGGTGCAGTTAAGTTACCTGCTGGTATTGTGATATTCTGTGAAGTATCAATCGTCAGAGCATCAGCACCGTTGACATAAGTAAAAAATTCACCAGTTGTTCGAGTGCCAATATACGCTTGGGCAGTTCCATCAAGGTCTAGTCTAATTTGCGTTACGTCACCAGATGCTGAACTACCGTCAAGATGTAATCTTCCGATTGTATCGTTGGATTCTGCTTTAAGAATTGCTGCACCTGATGTCGCTGTTGTAGTAATTGCACCAGTTGAATCAATAGTACCTGTAAGATTAACATTACCTGTGCCAGTAATATCGTTACTGTTTAGATCTAAATTACCACCAAGTTGTGGTGTAGTGTCCTCTACTACATTTGCAAGATACGTTCCAAAATCACTAATTTGTGATTCAGTTATAGAAACATCTGCTTGTAAATTTGCCCAAGTAATCTTCTTTGTTTCAACTGCTGATGTATCAACAACTGGTAATACATCAGTTGCGTCTAAGTCTGTAATTTCTGTTAATGCACTAATTTTCGTGTCTGTCATTATGGTAATCTCCTGAAGTTACGCATATTAAATCTAATCTGCATAATTCTCTGAAATATGTTTAAAGGTGATTGATAAGGTGCTGGTGAGTTATCCAGTATTTGGAAATCATACAAAACGCCAATTAAGTCAGTCTTTGCATAATCCTTGAAAGCGTTCTCAACTTGTCGTGCTAAGTATCGAGTTACATCAGGACCACTAAACGATTCACCGCTAACCTCACAAAGTAAGTCTTTATACGATAATACATCAATCTGAAACACTACTGTATCGTAAGTGTTTGATTGGTCGCCTACTTCTTCAAAGCCACTTGTTTTTGATATTTGCCAACTACCAATACGTGGGAAGTTGTTTTTACTTAAATCAACTCGTGGTAAATCTGGATATATCCAGTTAGAACCTTTCTTAAAACTAACAACAATATTATCTGTGCCACTCGCTGGAGCTGTTGCAAACTTAATCTTTTTGTTGTCTAAGTCAATATTATATGCTGTATAAGGAATTTGTGTTACGCCATCAACAACAACCGAAACAATACACTCTGGTTGTTCTGTTAATGTAAATTCTGTGTCTGATGCGTTACCTGAGAAGTTTTGTGTATCCGCTGTCATTCGATTAGATAAACCAGTACGTGTTACTTCGTCAACTCTCGCTCTGAGAAAATTGTATATAACTTCTTCTGGTTCGCTAAAATAAATTTTAATCACCGCTTGGATTTTAAAGAGACACTTGTCTCATAGATAATAAATAAGTTTACTTATATTTAAATAATTTCTATGATAGTGTTAAAAACACCAAGTTTTGTAGTTCACTATATTTGTAATAACTGTTCTTTGAACATCAAACATAACAGCGAGTTCCCTATGAAAATATTTACCAGTTTTGTGTAGATGTCTAATTCTTGCAACATCCGCTTCACAAAGTTTTACATTAGGAGCATTTTCAAGTTTTTGGCATTTTAAACCAATTGTAAATGCGTGTTTATTATTCTCTGAATGAGTACACCATTCAAGATTATCAATTAAATTATTTAACTTGTTGCCATCTTTATGATTAACACAGCGTTTATTGTCTGGATTAGGAATAAACGCAATAGCCATTAATCTATGAATAGTGTAATGTTTCCCTTTTCCGTTTTTATACAAAACAACGTATTTATACCCTCTGGTATCAATATCAGATTTTAATATTCGTTCTTTGCCAAATTTCAAACTTTTTACTTGGCAATCATCACTAATCAAATAATCATCCCAAAGTGCTTCCCATATAACCATAGTATGATATATACTAATATTATTTATAAAAGTTATTAAGAAAACGCCTTTTTCGCCAAATCATCCATTACAATAGGGTTATACAACACTTTACGGATAAAAGCGAATGGCTGAGCTCCCCGAGGAAAGTTCTTGCGTAGGTTTGCTGGTAAATCTTTCTTTTTAGGGTCTGGGTTAGCTGGGTAACTTTCTTCACCGTATCTACTCCAATACTCGTAAGTACCAAACTCCAAATAAATCATATAATCCTGAGTGTTTTCAATAGTGAGTTCTCTACCGTTAAACGAAGCAAACCAACCCTGCAACAACTGACCGTTTTCAATCAATCGCATATTACGGATGTTCTCTTTAATCTGATTTATTATCAACTCACCAAGAATAAACATACGCTGGTTCAATTCTTCCTCAGAAAAGCCACCATTCAGATTAAGTGTTAAGTTTACAGCTACCATTATGGACTTCGCCTACATACCCAACCTTGATAGATTAAACTGCCGTTAGTCTGTTCTGCTTCCACTTGTTGACGTAAACGCCAAGTAATACCGTCAACAATAATCTCGTCGCCTACGCTTATTGTGTGATTATAAACAGTATAAAAGATTGCATCACCAGTCTTTGCATAACCTATCTCAATTAGTTCACGTAGGATCTTAAAGTCAAACTGTAAGTCGCCAATAATAGTTGTGTCAGTTGATGATTGACCAGTTAAACGACCTGCTGAATTGTAGGTGTTTGTATTAACTCGCCAAGTTATATCGTTACGCCCGAACTTATCAAACCACTCAAGTGATTTAGCCCGTTGTAAACTTGCAAAGTCTGATGCTCCTCTAGTTGTTACCATTGTTTAACACGCAAACAAGGATTCGCCAACTCTCGGTAGTAAAGCGTCAATACGTGCCTGGAACTGATTAACCGTTTCACGAACATTAACATATACTTCACCAATACCAACTGTTTTACGACCAAGTGTGAAGCTTGTCGCATCATCGAATGAACCACCAGTGATTGATGCGAATACACGTAACGCAACAACTAAATCAGTGAGTTCCTGAACGTCTGCTGGTACTGAGGAATATCCGTGCCTATAATCAACTCGAATATTACGTTTACCGTTTGGCAACCTTGTTGTAATTATAATTCTTCCGTCGCTATTGAACGAAAGCTGATACAATGGTATATCTCGCTCGATTGTTGAATCTTGGTCAAGATATACCATATTAATCAAAGCTTCTGTGGAATATGTGCTGTTCGCTACAATTCTCACAAAGTATAAACTACTGCTACCATTAACAGTGGTTTTTTGCCAATCCTGGAGTGAACCCCAAGATAGCTTACCACCTGTCTCGAAATTCAAGACACCTGTGGCACTTTCAGTCGCACTTATAGCAACCCAAGAACTTCCGTTATAATATTCAATAGTATTAGTTCCACCAGTTACACCGTTAGTGTAAAGTAGAGTATGAATTGCCAGAAACTTTCGTGAACTGCCAATATACAAGTAATCGTTTGCTGCAGTCGTATCTGCAAACGGTTGGAAACCTGTTCCGCCTGATGCGTTGATTGAAGACGTTACATCAGTATAAGCTGTGCCAACTGAATCGTAACGCTGTGCGTTAATAATAGATTGATTTTGTGAAAGTACAAAGAACCCAGTGATTGAATTAACACCACGATTTAATAGTTTAAGTTCTTCGTAATCGTCGTGGTCACGAATGTACGGTTCGTCTGTTGTTGGGTAACGCTGTTCCCATTCCCAGTCGAAGAAGTTAGTTGACGATTTTTCTACTCCCCAGTAATTGCCTGTCATCTTATCGACTTCAAGCTCTGCTGCGGATAAATATGTATTCAAAAGTGTGTCAGATGCTTTCGGGGAATGTGTATAAGAAATATAAAGTAGGTTAGTGCCAAGCTCAGTAATACCACCAGCAGTTAATAATACTGTCCCTGCATCCTTATCTAAAGTGTAATGTGTCGTTTCTGTTAATGCTGTAAGACTGTTTGAACCGTCTGCTCCATAAGAAAGACTGTAAGAACTAGCAATAACATTACCATTATCCAGATCGAAAGAATCCTCACTATTATCACCAGTGCCAAGTAGTTCGTTCTGAACATCAACACCAATTCCAGTGGTTCTAACAATACTGAGTGTGCTAGTGTACGCCATTTATTTATTTGTTCCAAAACTTCTTTGTAGTTTTCTTTGTTGCTTTTTTGGCAACTTTCTTCTTTACTACTTTCTTTTTTACTGGTTCTTCTTTTACTGCTTCCAGCTTTGGATGTCGTTCAAACTTCTCAGGAAGGTCAACTATTTCGCCCTTCTTGATACTTCTAATATCCTGTGCTGCAAACTTAAAGAAGAAGTCTGCTGTTGCTTTAAATTTCATTGTTCACCTAAGCTGTTTTAATTTGAATGATTCTAGTTTGACCGCCTTGATTAGCTGTCAAAAATATATCACCTGATGCAACAGTGAAAGCTGCTTCAACCTTAGTTTTAATTGTAGCATCTGAGTCTGTTGCTGAAATTGTAATTGCTGTTGTATCGCCTGCTGCCATTTTTTTATTTACCTATTAAAAACCCCGAAGGGAAAAAAGGAAACAATTAGTTTCCTAAGTTACCGTACAATACTAAAGTACAAGCTACGTCTGAACCACCTGCAACATTGATTGTTACAGTTCCTGTGCCTGCAGTTACAACATTAATTGCTGCATCTGAGTCATCGTTCTTAGAAACAACAGCGTGATTTATTACGCTGAATTTCTGTGACGTATATGTTTCACCATCGCTAACGTCTAGTTGCACTACCTCATAGTTTGGGTCTGCGTTTACTAGACGGTAATTAACTGTTGCTGCTGCCATAGTTAATTACCTCTAAAGCCCTGAAATTACTAAAGTTCCAGTTAATGTCGGTGTTGATACATTACCAATTGTTACTACGCCAGTTGACGTGTTCCAACTTGGTTTTTCATCAGTAGACGCTGAACCTGCTGATTGGTAAAATTCTGCTGCCAGAATTGTACTAAAAACAGTTCCTCGACCGTCTGCTGCATCCATATTAGTATCGTATGTGTCGCCAGTTGTTGGTGTGCTACCCAGTTCAAGAGTAACTACCTTAATGTCGCCATTCCAACTGTTGTATGTGTTGCTTACTGTTACTGCTGCCATTTTAATTTACCTCTAAGCAATACCGTACATTTGCGTACAAGCTGCTTCGTGAGTCAATACAAATGTTAAGTATTCTTTTAACATATATACGTATGAATCGTTTTCACTAGCTTTTTCTTCGTACGTCAAATCTTGTAGGACTGCCATAAATGTATATCTAGTATCAAGGAATAAGATCCGTTTACTGTTTGCAGTTGTTGGCATAAATTTATCTCTAATAAATAATACACCGTCAAACTCGAAAGCGTCTGGGATACCGAATCCTAATACTGCTTCTGATGGGTTAGTCACTTGTCGCTGGATGTTCAATAACAATCCTTTAACGTAGTTGTGAGTACTTGCATCAGTTACCGCTACATTAATCATTCCGTTGTTGTTGTAAGACGTTGCAAACTCTGCTCTAATACCTGAAAGAGTTGGGTAACCGCTTGACAAGTCAGTTGTGTTAGTTGCAATTGATTGAATTAATCCGTCTGGTTCTTCTGGGTTTGTGTCCTTATCACCATTGATAATCATATCTTCTTCTGCTTCCATAATAGAAGTAGTTTTAACACTTAGATCAAGTTGGCTTGGATCTACAAATCCTCGCATAGCTGCTACTGCTGGACCGCTAACTCTACCTTTTGCGTATAGGAATTTAATTCCAACACTTACTCGGTCGTAAACGTCAACTTGGTCTGCAATTGAAGCATTCTCTGCTGCCCATACTGCTCCGCCTTTGCTCGTAAGAGGTACGTAGTCGTAAGTTAAACCTTTAACTGCTCGTCGTGGTAACATATTACGAAGAGGAGTTTCACGTACTGTTCGGTCAACAATACTTGGGTCTACATATACTGGAACAAGAGCTGTTCCTGCTGTACCTGCACCGCCTGTTTGAGTATCGATTGATACTTTCTGCATTTGACCTGCAATTTCTTGTCGCTTATCAACTCGTGAGAACGGGTTGTAGTATTCACGACTGATTCCACCTAAGTCATCTTCGCCAACTTGGAAGTCACCGAATGAATCGTTAAAAGCTTTTTCAACAGAAAATCCTGCTGGTCTTTCACTAAATACTGCTTTATTCATTTTTCTTTTTACCTTATTAAAATAGGAAGTTTACCTTTGTTTACTTCGTTGTTTGCTTCAAGTTGATTGCCCTCTGGGGAATCGTGCTGTGCTTTAAGTACAGGACTGCCTTGAAGTTTTTCCATCTGCTCAACCATTAGAGCATTTTGTTTCTGTAAGTCTGCTACTTGTTTTGCAAGTTCAGATTCACCAGACTTTTCAGCTTCTTCTTCTGCTGGTGCTTCAGATTCTTCTTCAGCTGGTTTTTCTTCAACTGCTGGAGCTTCTTCAGCAACCGCTTCAGGTTCTGCTGGTGCTTCTTCTGCGTCTTTTTGCAATTGTGCAACTTCTGCTTTCAAAGCTTCGTTCTGGTCCAGAATTTCGTTAAACTCTTTTTCAGAGTATGTTTTTTCTTCTGCCATTTTTTGAGTTTCCTCGTTAAGTTTTTTACTAAATTTCTTAGCAAGTGCCATAGCCATTCCGTGCCTATTGCTCGGGATAGCAACAAAACTTGCTTCAAGAAGTTCTAATTCTGTATATACATTGACTGATTTTTCTTCAATCTTACGTTCTTCACAACCTTTAACCATAGCACCAATACTGATCCCGCAGTGTGCGCCTTCATCAAGCATACCCTTAATCATCTGTGCTTTAGGGTTACTTTCGTAAAACTTAGGCTCTGCAATTAAAGCTGTGTGTCCGTCAATGTTTTCGATCCGTTGATTAGTCCATTCACCAACCATATTTTCAATCTTGTTTTCGTGGTCCAAAAGAATAGCTGTTTTTCCTGACTCATTACCAGCAATCTTCAACAATGCTTCACGTGAAACAATTTCACCATCTCGGTCCATTGAATCATCACTAAGAACTGCTAAATATTTACTGTCAGAAGTCTTCATTAAAGTACGAAAAAGCTCAATCTTTCCTGGATTAGAATTGACTGTAGATTTTTGAGTTTGAGACATATAAAGATAAATAAGTTTACTTATATTTAAATAATTTCTATGATTGCTCGTTTTTAGGGGGTAATCGGTACTCTATGACGCAACGACAATTTACGTGCGAAGGCGGATAATCAAAGTTTTTACCAGTCTTATCATCAACAAACGGTTCATCAAATGGAACACCCTTTTTGAAATACTTTTTATGTAACCTGCGACAAATGTCGGAAGTTCTATCATCCATTACTGCTGCATAAGCTTTATGACCTTTAATCCCTGCTTTCTTATAACTCGTAAGTTTACCCTCGTTAATGAAGCGAGTTGTTTCTGTTCTTGCAATTCGCTCAGCCTGTGCTTTACCAACACCGTCAAAGATTTTCTCAATGTTTTTAGTCATCTGTTTTCGACTAACTTTATTTTGCACATCTTCCTGTACTTGGCGTAAGATCCGAACTTGCAGTTCTTTCGTTGCTCCTTTAATTCCGTACCACATTCGCCCGTTGATTGTATAACCGTTTAGTTGTTGGTCTTCTAAAGCCTTTACTTTTGAGTAATGTTCAGAACTCATACCAATATCCATAGTTAATTCTTGCTCAACTGCTTCCATACCTGATTTAACACCTTCACGAACGAATCGCCTGACGACTCTAAGGAATGGTCGTGCATTGACAACACCAAGGACTGTACGAACAAACTCGCCAAATGCCTTTGTGGTAATATCTGCAGCCATCTTCTCGACTGGTATTTCGTTGACTTTGTTAGTGACTTTCTTTTTCCAGAGATTAACATTTTGAAGGTAGAAGTTAGCATAATCATCAGACTCGTCAATAACATCCTCGCCTGGTTCGATTTCGTCAGAAACCGCCTTGCTACTTGTATAAACATCAATCGCTGGTTCTGTGTCCTCGTTATGCTCTGCTTCTTGTGGCGTAAACTCAATTAACGGTTCTTCAACCACTAAGTTATCAACGCAGTAAATATTGTAAAAATTTGATAAGATTGATTGTCGGTCTACTTCGTCAAGGTCTGCAACATTAAAGATTTCTTGCAAAGTAATTTGTGTCCAGTAATCCCAGCCCTCTTTTGATTTGAAAAAGAACGTGAACGATTCAGCTTGGTCAAACCTGTGCATAACTGGCACTTCTGTCGTGTGCTTCCTGAACTGTTTCCAAAATCGTTTAAATTCTAATCGTATCATTCTAAAAGTCCTCTACCCATCGGATTGCTACCGTTGCGTCAGTTGTTGCGTTAGTTGCTCGTACTGCAATAGTTAAAGTTTCGCCAGGAAGTATTATAATATCGGTTGTTACTTGTCCACCTTCACTTATTGAACCAGCAGCTGCAAGTGTACCGAAGTCTATTGCCTGACCGCCAGTTACTGTTGTTCCAGCTGTATCGTATTCTATTACCGAAGTATTAGTACTTATATCAGTGTACGCTGGAGTACCGCCAAGCGTTGTGTTTTTGAGAAGTTGGAACTCGGCTGGTTTATTACCGTCAACCGCTATACTGTATTTGAGAATGTTAATAGGTGTTCTATTAGTTAGTGTTTGGTATGTCGCTTTATTACGGATCGTTAAAATATTAGTGAATGAAGTTCCAACACCTGTTTTAGTGTTACCAATCGCATTAGTAGGACCAAGATATTCAATCTTACCCTCAACCTCACCAACACAAGATGCACCCTTTAATGTGATGTTTGTTGTGTTAGTCGTGTTCTCAACACTCCATAGAATAGGGAATGACGGATTAAGTAATGAAGGTACTGTGTTAGCGTTAGCGTATCGAACCTGATGCACTGTAACAAATCTTCCTGTGTTAGCATCCTCAATAGCGAACTCAATAAGCCCGAAGCCTAACCATTGAAAGTTAATTTGATAAACATTACCTTTTGTTGGGTCTAGATTTTGTCCAGTAGGGTTAGATGCACCGCCAGTGCCATCCATAACATCACCGTTCCAGTCTGCCTGAGCAACCCAAGTATCAACACTATTATTACGTGTCATTATACCGAAGCTTGTTCCGTTAAATCCAAAGAATAAACCGTCAACATCATCACCGCAACCGAACAACTGTTCAGAGTTAGCAACGCCTGTAGTGAACAAAGCAGTACCTCTTATGTGAGCACCTTGGCCTGGTCTATATTTAAGAAAGCGTTTGGTTTCAATCTGAGCACTAGAACTGGATGCAGCGGTTGTTTGCAGCACTGCCATAGAGTCCGCTTGAGTAACTGTACCACTGCCAGTCGTTGTTACATCAACCATATCAGTATTAACATTATAAACGAAATCAGCTTGTACTACTGGAGTAGGTTCAACCATTTCAACCTCGCCAAAAGCACCTCTTGGGATATTAACATCAAGTGCGTTACTAACTGGTTCGATTGCTACGTTTTGATAAGCACCGCCTGACGTTCTACCAACGAGTACGTTCCGACCTAAGTTTGCAGTCATATTAGGCGCAA
>Ga0208767_1001265_pt1 | contig 20216 bp, 40 predicted proteins | sample VirMetDEL_Mar_21_FD_184514 | JGI IMG/M metagenome (GOLD analysis project Ga0208767, IMG submission 184514) | Aqueous microbial communities from the Delaware River and Bay under freshwater to marine salinity gradient to study organic matter... | ecosystem: Environmental > Aquatic > Marine >... | reverse complement strand
TTCTTACATTGAAATTGTTGATAGAGATTCTACAAGTCATTTTTACGCAAATAAAATTAATATTAATTCAGACAACTGGTGTTTTACTCATAGTAGGTGGGAACTAATAAGGAAAAAATGAGTGAAGAAGTTAAAACAGCTAGAAGCTATCGAGGTGCTGTCGTGGATGATAACGCTATTGTCAGCATCAATATCCGTTGGCTTGGACAAATTCTTGTTCTTGTTGGCACTCTCGTGTATGGCTACTATCGGATTGAGACTAGATTGGGAACACTTGAAACTGAATTGGCTAATGCAAATGAACGCATTGGGGATTTACTTAATAAACACATCTTGGAAGAAAGGGCTGAGAGAGAAGAGTTATCAAAAAAGATAACTTTTTATGAAAAAGAGTTTAATATTAATCCACTAAGCTGGGGTAAGAAAAGGAAAAGAAATTAATGGGTGCTGAAGCATTATTAGATAGTTATATGACATTAGGAGCTTCAGGGTTTTGTGTAGTCTTCTTGGGTTATATGCTTATAAATCTTGTGAAAAGTCAAAAAGCTCAAGATGGAGAATTAGAAATCATTAGAGAGAATATTAGTAAAATGAGTGAAGTAATTTCTAACTCACAGTCTATTATTTTAAAGTTAGTGGATAAAACTCAAAGAATTAATGAACAACAGTCTGATGAGAGAAATAGAAGACATGAGAGTCTTATGCAGTCACATCAAAGTCTACTGAAAGAGTTTGATGATGTGAGTGATAAAATTTCATACATCTCAGGAAGAATAAATGGGAATAGTAGACCATAATGGAAAACAAAGAATATAGAACAGTCTATGCAAGACATGATGAAAAATTAAAAAATATTTACTCTACTTTGAATAGAATAGAAAAACACTTATCTAAGTTAAATGGTTCTGTCGGAAGACATGAAGTAAGTATTGCTAAGATGCAAGTTTGGGGAGGTGTTGCATTAGTAACATTTCCTATAATCGTAAACACAATAATGAGGTTGATACAATGGAATGGTTGACAACAAATTGGGAATGGGTGCTATTAGCATTTATGGTATTAGAAAAAATTGTAAAGATGTCACCAAGTGATAAAGATGACATACTTCTAGATGTGTTTATACAAGGTTTAACTAAACTAGTAAAGAAGGAATCAAAATGATTAAAAGATACATTAAAGGTCAAGTAAAAAAATATGGTGTAAAAGGATTTGTAATTAAAGTATTAGAATTAATTGCAAAAGTAACACCATCAAAAGAAGATGATAAGATAGTAGCTAAGATAAAAGTGTTTGTTGCTGACTTATAATGGCAAAAGACCCAAGATTAAAAAGATTTGGTCTTAAGGGTTATAATAAACCCAAAAGAACTCCTAGTCATAAGACTAAGAGTCATATTGTTTTGGCTAAATTTAAACAGTCAGGTAAAATGAAGACTAAATTAATTAGGTTTGGTCAACAAGGAGTAAAAACTAATCAGACAATAGGTCAAAGAAGAGCATTTAAATCTCGCCATGCTAAGTCAATTTCAAAGGGTATGAGTAGTGCGGCTTATTGGTCAAATCGTGTTAAATGGAGTCCTAGTAAGACTAAATCTAAATCTATGAAATGGAAGAAAGGTAGTTAATGGCTACAGCAGTTAAGACTAAACCTAAACTATGGAAAAGAATTGTTTCTTCTGTTAAGGCTGGTAATAAGGGAGGAAGAAAAGGACAATGGTCTGCTCGTAAGAGTCAATTAGCAGTTCAGAGATATAAGAAAGCTGGTGGTGGATATAGAGGTAAAAAGTCTAGTAAGAACTCTTTGTCTAAGTGGTCAAAACAGAAATGGGGATATATTACAAAAAGTGATGCTAAGAAACCAAGAGCTAAAAGAGGAAGGTATTTACCTGAATCAGTTAGAAAGAAGCTAACTCCTAGTCAGAAAGCTTATGAAAACAGAAAGAAAAGAAAAGCTACTGCAAAAGGTAAACAAAAAGCTAAATATTCAAGGAAAACAGCTACAAAAGTCAGGAGGTCTAGATGATATATCAATTACAAATGTTGTCTTTAATTAAGGATACATTAGAGGACATGGGTCATAAGTATTACTCACATGAAGCTATGATGCTTATTTACAATACTGGTTTAGTTGAATCTAAATATAAATACCTTATGCAAAAAGGAGGTAATAACATAGCTAGAGGTTTTTTTCAATGTGAGCCGTGGGTTGCTGTTTCCGTTTGTAAAGATTATTTACAATATAGGGATTCTTTAATGAAGAGAGTTGCAGAAATCTGTTATTTAGATTGGAAATATTTTATAAGTCCAACAGAATCAGATTGGAAAAAAATATTAACAACAAATATTACTACACAGATAGTTTTTTGCAGATTGCATTACTGGAGAGTACCTAAAAAACTACCTAAAACAATAGATGAACAGGCTCTATATTGGAAAAAATGGTACAATACGGAAAAAGGTGCTGGAACTGTAGAACACTTTAAGGAAATTGTTAATGATTCAGAAAGATAATATCACAAAATTTTACAAAAATGAACATGGTTTTCTTATGGGTTGTCCCCAATGTTTATCTCCTAATTTAAGTAAGGCTGGTGTCCAATCTTTTGTAAATAAAGAAGATAAGCAAAAGTATAAATGTAAAGAGTGTGGAGTTGTATCACATACATTAAGAGAATTAAAAGACGATAACACCTTTGAAGTTCCTTCAGCAAAACCTGAACCTGAAATGTCTGTTGATGATATTATTAAATACAGAGTTAAAAAGTTTAAAATTAAAAACAATGTTCAGGAATATTACAACCTTACTCATGTCAATATAAATATTGATGGTGTAATAGGGATATGTCATTTTGGAGACCCTCATGTTGATGATGATGGAACTGATTTAGGTGAATTATTTGGGATATGTGATGTCATTAAAAATACAGAAGGAATGTTTGCTGGTAATTTGGGAGATGTTCAAAATAATTGGGTAGGTAGGTTAGCCGCTCTTTATAGTCAACAAAGTACAACAGCAAAAGAATCATGGAAACTAACAGAATACTTTTTGAACAAACTACCTTGGCTTTATTTAGTAGGTGGGAATCATGATGTTTGGTCAGGTGATGGTGACCCTATAGAGTTTATTATGAGAGGTAACACTAGAACAACTTATGCAAATCATGGAGTGAGACTTAATTTAAACTTTCCAAATAAATCATCTGTAAGAGTAAACGCTAGACATACTTTTAAGGGCAACTCAATGTGGAACTCTGCACATGGTGTTAGTAAAGCTATTCAAATGGGATGGAGAGACCACATAGTGACCGCTGGTCATACTCATGTAAGTGGTTATCAAGTTTTAAAAGACCCAGCATCAGGGTTAATTTCTCATGCCTTACAAGTTGCATCTTTTAAAAGAATGGATGAGTATGCAAATAGATTAGGACTAGATGATAAGAATATTTTTAATTGTCCAGTTACGATAATAGACCCTAAATATTCAGATGATGATAATAGAAAAATAACAACAATATTTAACCCTTATGAGGCGGCAGAATATCTAAAATGGAAAAGGTCACAGAAATAACTACAAAAGAAAAGAACTCAAGTGCATTTGATGTAATTATGAGATGTAAGGAATTTGCAACCCAAATAGATATATCAAATATTATTTTAGACTCTACTTGTATAGATGAAAAAGAAATGCTGATAAATGTCATTGAATCATTAAGGGATTTAGAATTAGAAATAATAGAAATACATCCAAATTTTACCTTTGAGGCTGAAGCATGAGTACATATCAAGAAAGTTACTGTAATATCACATCAGATTTACTATTTATTGAAGCAAATTTGTCGGAATATGATGGCAAAAGGGTTTTGCCTAGTAGTTGGGTAGCCTCAGGAACTTCTCACCTATTTTACCTATATAATGTTGGTGATTGTAGTGGTCAAGTTTATAGGGATGGGAAAGAATTAACTTCTGTAACTGATGAACCTAATTCAAATGATGAATATAGATATAATGCTAGTACAGATTTATTAGAGTATTATTATCATGGAACTAGTGTTAACACTTTAAATAGTAGTGTGTTCGAATCTAGTAGAGATTGGGTAGAATTAAAAACTGAAGCAGTAAAAAGAGCAAGTGACTTAATTAGGTCTATATTACCTTTCCCTATATATCCAAATAAGGGTGTAGGAACTCAGGATGCAGTTGGTAATGATTACCCTGAAATAATTGTAAGAAGTACTGCTATAATGGCGGTTGAATCACTTGTAAGACCTTATGATGTAGAAAAAGCAGACATAATAAAATCACAGGCTATGAATGATGAGGGAACTGGTTTCATTGATATGCTCAGAAAAGGTGAGATGACACTTTATTCAAGTGAAAGTGAGTCAAAGCATAAAGGAATACTTAGAACAGTCTCAGTAAATGCAAACACAACTGGTTCAATAGTAGATGTCAGAGGAAGGTCTTCTTATTCTTGGGATATTATAAAGATTAAAATTAGTAATGGTGGAACTATAACTGCTGGAACTTCTAACACTACTGTTAAATTTGATTCTTTAATAGGAAATGAGAATGGGTTAAAATTAGAACCTATGGCAACTGATGAAATTATAGACTGTTATTGGCAGTTGGTTGGTCATGATATGTATGTCAGATTCTCGCCAGGATTATACACAACTAATGATGAGTGGGAACTTGAAGTAAGTGGAGAATTAGACCAGTCTTTTACACCAATTAAAAGCATAAGGACTTCGAGGTATTAATGCCAACAGATTATACAAATATAATTTATGATGAGATTATGGAAAATCTTGCTAATCTAGTAAATGGTGAATTTTCTATACCAGTTTACTATGATGAACATAAAGGGAATCAATCTTTTTTGTTTACTCCTCAGTCAGATTCTTTGGTAGTTAAGATGTCTACTGGTTCTCATAGAGAATATGAAATCTCAATCAGTTATCAATTAAAGTCAGGTGGTCAATACACTAAAAATAATTTAAACCAAGTAAGTCAAATCATGGAAAGGTTAAAGAGATTAATTCATAATAATTCATCTTATTCTAATGGTGCAGAATGGTTTGATGCTAATTTATCTAGTATAGAATATGAAAGAGATGAAGAGGATTCTTCATTGCAGAGAGGAATTGCAACATTTAACTGTCAGAATATTGAGGTTATAACATGAAAATAAAAGCAAAGATTAATAAAATTCACAGAATAAACCCTAATGGTGTTCTATGTGATAAGGGTTCACTTGATAAACTCAGGTCAGGTGAGTCTATAGATGTGACTGAGGAAGTAGCTAATGAACTTCTTAACATGGGAGTTATAGAGAAAGCACAAAACAAAAAAAGTAAAAAAGGAGTCAAATAATGGCTGATACAAGAGTACTCCCAGTTAGTGGTGTTAAGTATGGTTTAAAAGCAGAAACATCTTTTGGGGTTGGTTTAGATAGTAGTGGTGCAGATTCAACTGCATATTTAACTCAAGGAGTAGTGCAAGTTCAAAAGCCTACTTTTAACATAATGAGAGAATCTAGGTTATTAAGTGGTAGAGGTACAGTCAAAAACGCCGCTGATACTGTAACAAATACAAGAGGTGGAACTGTTACCATGCCTTTTGAGATGTTGGCAACACCTAGAAACTTAGCTCAACACGCTTTGCTAGTGGGTCAGGAAAATAGTCAAAGTGGTTCAATATTACATGAAATGGAGATTGATGGTTCAAGTAATTCAACATCTATAGGAGGTACTATTTCAGGTGGTTTGCCTCATAGTGTTAATCTTGCTTATTATCCTAACGCTGGTGAGGGGATTAAGGTTTGTGGTGTAGTTTGTTCAGACCTAACAATTTCAGGTGATGTAGCGGCAAACAATGGAATGGTTTCTATAAGTGGAAATTATTTTTCAGGATTTTCAAATCCTAATTCTGTAGCAACATCAACAGTTTTAGAACAGACATTTGACGGAACTTGGGTTGCTCCTGAATCTACTTATTTTAATGTTTTAGATTTTGATACTAGGACATTAGATGTAGAAGGAAACGCTAACCAAGTTTTTATCATGAAAGCATTTACTTTCAATATTGCTAATGGTGTAAACAGAGTAGGTTTTGACACAAATGGAAATGCTGAATTATATGCACTTCCTGAGTATACTATTACTGGTAGCATGACAATTAAATATGATGACTTATTTGATTATAGTGCTGGTACAAATGTAATTCAAGACTTTCTTGATGGTGACACAATGACATTAAATTTAATTTGTGGAGCTGGTAATGATGCAGAAGGTGAGATGGAAATTACTGCTGAGATTCAATATACTGGTGACCCAGCTCAGGATTTAAGTGAGAATGGTGTTTTTCACACACTTGAGTTTGAATGTGTTAAGAATGGTAATGATGAAGCATTTAAGTTAGAAGTATTTAAGAACGAAGCTATCACAAGTTGGTAAAAAAAAAATAAGGGGAGGTTAGAGTGACAATAACAACAAAACATGGTGAATACGACTGTAAGAAGATGACAAGAAAGCAAAGACGAGAAATGTATAAAATGGTTAAAAAGGTTTTCGCTAGTGGAGACTTAGAACAATTACATGATTTAGGTGATGAATTTGCTTTGTTTGCCTTTGGAGATGAAAAGAAAGTTGAAGAACAACTAGGTAAATTAACTGCATTAGAAGAAGATGAGGTCTTAACTTCTATTATAAGTAGTTACATGGGTCTAGATTTGGGAAACCTTACTGGCGATTGAGGATGACTGTTTGGTTTTCTAATTATGGATTACCAAAAGTTGAATATGACCTCCCCTATGACACTCGGTCGCCAGTATCTTTGAAGAAAGTTTCTTTTCAGACTGAAGAAGATATACTTAATGAGGTAGATATTATAATACAAGAAAGCAACAATAGAGATTATAAAATAGGGGAAAGTCTATATTATCAATTACCTTTCTTTTGTGACCCTAGTCAATTAATACCTGATTGGTGTTGGGATATAATTTCTGATTACTTTTCTGTAAAAAAATATAATATCCCAATTTCAAAAGACCTAGATAGTGCAGATGTTTGGATGTTGGATTGTTTTGCAATAATTGAGAATGAAATAGATAATATTTCAAAACATGAAAGAGGAAAAAATGGCAACTAAAGATTTATTTATAAAATTTGGAATTAAAGGCGCAAAGTCTTCTGAAAAACAAGTTTCTAATTTAGATAAAAGTTTAAAAACTTTAGGTGCTAATGCTTTAAAGGCTGGAGGAGCTTTTTTCGCCATTGATGCAATAGGAAGAGCCTTAGGGAAGGTTATTACTCTTAGTGGTGAGATGAAAAAAGTTAAAACTGGGTTTGATAATTTATCTTCTGGCGTGGGTATGTCCGAAAACGCTTTAAGTAAATTGCAAAAAGCAACAGATGGAACAGTTTCAAAATTAGACTTAATGACTCAAGCTAATAATATGTTATTGTTAGGTATTACTGATAGTGAAGATGAAATGTCTGAAATGTTTGATATTGCTCAAAGATTGGGTTCTGCACTTGGAAAAGATACTTTATTTGGTGTTGAGTCTCTTGTTACTGGTATGGGAAGGCAGTCTAAGTTAATGTTAGATAACTTAGGTATTATGATAGATGTGGAAAAAGCAAATAAAGAATACGCTAAATCTATTAATAAAACCTCTCAAGAATTAACTGACCAAGAAAGAAAAATAGCTTTTAATAATGCAACTATGAAGTCAGCAAGAGAATTAGTTGCAAACTTAGGAGATGAACAATTATCCACATCAGACGCAATAAATCAATTAAGTGCTAGTATTGATAATTTAGCCGCAGACATTGGAAATATGTTATCTCCTATTGTAACTGCAACGGCTGAAGGAATGACATTCTTAGCGGAAGGAGTTTCTAAAGTCATAAAAAGATTTAAAAATTTTGGAGAGGAAGTAGGAAAATTTATAAAAATTGTTCCTGAATCAGATATAGAGTTAAACAAGTTTAAAACAACCATTCAAAAATTTTCTCAAAAAGAATTAAAAGAAATGATTAATGAAATGGAAAAGTCAAATGAGGGAATAAAGGCAGTTACTGATTCAACAAAAGAAGAAGATGAAAAATTAAAAGCATTAGTTGAAAGGTATAAAGAATTAAACAAATTAATGGGTTTTGAAGCAGAAACAAAAGAAAGATTAAATGAAACAATAAGAATTACAAAAGATTTAAGAGTTGCAGAAGCTGAATCTATTGAATTTGTAAACCAAATGACTAATGAAGAAAAATTAGCGGCTCAACAAGATTTTAGCGAACAATATAGACAATTAATTACATCTGATTTTGATATGCAAAGACTTTTAATGTCTGAAGATGCTAAGAGATTTGCAGAAGCTGGCATATCTAAAACTAAAATAGATAAATTTCAAGCAGAATCAAGAAAAAAAATTAGAGCAGATGAGTTATCTTTTCAGTTAGGTTCTTTTAGTCAATTAATGGGTTCTCTTGAGTCATTAAATAATGCCTCTAAAGGTTCAGCTTTAATTAGTGCTAGATTGGCTCAAGCTAAAGGTATTGCTGACACTTACGCTGGTGCAAATAAAGCTTTAGCATCTGCACCTCCTCCATATAATTATGTATTAGCGGCGGCGGTTACTGCGGCTGGGTTAGCTAATGTAGTCAATATAAGTAGACAAATAGGAGACATGAAAGGTTTTGCTGATGGTGGTGTAGTGCCTGGCACAGATAGAGGTCAAGGAGATACAGTACCAGCTATGTTAACGCCTGGCGAAGTTATTTTAAATCAAGCACAACAACAAAATTTAGCATCAAATATGGGAACAACAGTTAATATTCAAGGAAATGTATTAGGAACAGAAGAATTTGTAAGGGATACACTTATACCTGAAATACAAAGAGGAATAAACTTAGCATGAGTTTAAGTCTGCCAGAATCATTTAAAAGACCTAATATTATAGAAAATTGGGTAGTTCTTTTAGGCTACGATAAAGGAATTACAGATTCAGGAGCAACCTTAACGGAAGTCTTAAACGATACTGAAACTGGGGTAGATGTATCAGATGGAAGCAAATTCGCTAGTGGTGATTTTATTTTTATAGATAATGAAAGAATGAAAGTTAGTTCAGTTAGTTCTAATACTCTTACAGTTGTTAGAGGTATAAATAAAACTCCTAGCGGAGATACTAATTCAGGAGAAACAATTTATCACGATAATTTTAAATGTATATCTTTTGCAGACTCAAAATTTGAAGGTGATTACAGTAATGGTGTAATAAGTTCTGAGCCTAGTATAAGAGAATCAATTAATCTAGAAAAGTCTACAGCAAAAACTGGTAATGTCTCTATTTCTATACCCAACTTTGATTATCAAGGAAGTCCATTCAGTAAAGAATTATTTGGAGGAACTAGAACTTATATCAATAGAGAGTGTTTAATATACATAGTTCCGAATAGTGCTACATTAAAGTTTAATAGTTTGTTAGTTTATAATGGTAAGCTCCAAGACATTAGCCACGATAATGATTCTATTAGGTTGTCTATTGTCTCTAGAGACCCTTCAGATGGTGTTGAAATTCCACAGACGAAGACAAGTAAGGATAATTATTTTCCTATCGCTTATGGGGATTATACACCAAGCACAGCTAGTTTAAATTTTGGTTCAGGTTCAGATGCAGATGACTACAGAAAAAGAAAAACTCTTTATCCTATTCCAATAGAGGAAAGAAGAAGAGACACTATTTTTTCATTAACTGGCATAAGAAGCACAAGTGCAAATGCTTTTCCTAATTATTATGAAAAATCAACAGATACATTTCATCCTCTAGCTAATGATAGTTCAAATCCAGCATCAGTTGATTCAGACAATGAAACTTATGGAGATGGTTATGCAGTAAGGTTTCATCAAAATCTATTAAAAAATGGTTTATTTAAAGTTGTAGAATTTGTTACTAAGACTCAAGGAACAAGGCTTAATTGGGGAAGTAATGAAGAAAATGCTTTTGATGGTGAGTTTATCAACACAAGTAGTCACGTTCAATGTTCGTTTGATGGAAGTTTTGTTTTAAATGATAGTGCTTCAATAGAATATGGACTTCCTCAATTAACTGGCTATCCTTCTTTAATCACTACAAATTTAGTCATTCAAGCTTCTTTTACTTTAGGGAGTATAGGTTTAACTTCAGGAGAAATCAGACTTCAACTAATAGACGAAAGTTTTGGAGCTTCTGATGTTAAAGGATATTGGTCTTTGACAAGTGCAACAACTACAACCACTTTTAATATTACTGGAGCTGGTACGTTAAGTACGGCTGGAGTTGCATATTTAAGTGATACTACTAATAATTCAAGTGAATATCTAGCATCAGGAAATGGTTGGGGCGAAACTGTTAAATTAAAATTGAAACTTATCAGGCAGTCAGGAGATTTAGATGGAGAAGTTACTGGATTCGTTAGGATATATGATATAGCAGTACAGTCTAGAACTCAATTAGATTTTGCAGAAACAACAAAAGCTGGTAAAACAGTAGCTTATCAAACTCTAGATGACATTGAATATGTTTATACTGGTGCAAACGGACTTACTGATAATGGTTGGGCTGGTAGTTCTGCAATAACAGAAATTCACGAAGCTCATAGAGATTTATTACAAAGATTTACAAAATTTAGAAATAAACTTGGTTCTGATTATAGTTCATCAATTAATCCTAAAAACTGGAGTAGTGGTACAAATATAAACAGCATCAAAGACTGGGATATTAGATATTGGATTAATAGACCAACTTCATTAAAAAAAGTTTTAGAAGAATTGCAATATAATGGAGGTTTTATAGGAAGATATAATGGACAAGGAGATTACGAATATATTTTCATTCCTGATTCAATTACTGCAAATCATACTTTGACCAAAGAAGATATTTCTGACATTGATATATCACTAACACCTTTTGATAAAGTTGTTACTAGTATGGACATAGAATATGAAAAACATCCAGCCACAAGTGGATATGTTTCTGAAGTAAACTCTAGTAACTCTTCATCTATTTCAGCTTATAACGTAGATTCTAAAGAAAACAAAAAACAAATTAAATTAAATGCTTTAGCATCTGCTCCAGCTAGTAGCCCCTCAAGTAACCCTAATGATGATTTTTACACATATTATGATAATATTCTTGGAGGAGTTAAGCATTTAGTTAGTCTTACTATTGTAAATCCTATTTATTATGGTATTGATGTAGGTGATTTTTTAGCATTTAGTAACATGACTATTGAACCTTTTGGAGGTAGTTGGTCAGGTAAAAATTTCATAGTGGTTTCAGTTTCTAGAAAAAGAGGTCAATTAAAAATTAAAGCAAGGGAAGTTTAAATGGGTTATAATAGAGTAAAAACACCTAGAGTGTATACAGATTTAATAAGTCAAAGTTTGACTAATGGATGGAGAGATTTAAGTGATATAACATTTAAACAAAATGATGGTTCAACATCTGTTACTTATACTGGTACAGAAAGAAACTTATATGATTTAAAACCATCAAACTCTATTACAATAGCTAAAGAGAATCAAGCTTTTTACATTCAAATTGATACTGGGTTTAGTTCAAATTCATTAGCTGAGTCTAATTATTTAGCAATATTAAATCATAATTTTTTATCTGCTGAATGTATGTTTAAGGTTGAATTATCTGATGATGTTAATATGAGCAGTAATGTTACTACTATTTCACAAAATGCAAATCATTCAAAATTAATAAACGCTACTCAGAGTACAATTAGTGGAAACACTACTTTTATAGAAGCTGATGAGAATGGATGGACTTTAATTAATTGGACAACTCAAATAACTGAAAACCAATATCTAAGAATAACTTTTAAGGATACTGGAGGAGCTAGTGAAGATTTTGCTGATGATGTTATAATTGGCTCAATCATGTATGGTGAATACTTTGACTTCCCTCATTCACCTGACTTATCAATAAACACTTCTGTTGATTATGATGGTGTAAAAACTCAAAAGTCTTTAGGAGGTAATACCTATGCAACCTCCACAAATTTAGGTCAGCCTGAGTGGGATAAAACACTCTCATGGACTAATTCAACAAGTGCAGACATCAGTAATTATGCATTTAGTAAAAGAACTGGTAGAATTAGACATTCAATGAATTTTAGTTATTTAACTGATACTGATGTTTGGTCTAATAATCCTAATTCTTCATTGCCCTCAGAATGGTTTGACACATTAACAGTTCATAATTCTTTTTATAATAAAATAGTAGGTCAGTTTCATCCATTTTTATTTAGCATAGATAAAGATTCTACAACTGAGGGTGACTATGGTATGTTTAGATTAAAAGATAAATCATTTGTCGCAAATCAATCAGCCAATAATATTTGGGATGTAAAATTAAATGTAGAGGAATCTTGGTAATTATTTATTAAATTCTACCCTAATGCTAGGGTTGTAGAGGGTGAACGCTCCGAAACATCCTTATTCGCAAATATAATACCAACCCTAGCATCTCCTAACCCTTAAATAACCCTATAAAATAATTTTAGAAAGTGTTTGTATGTTTCCTTACGCTTTATTAAAATTGTATGCGAATTAAATGTTAAATAGGAGTTTTCAATGAAAAAATATCATTTACAAATCAAGAACCCAAATACTTCAGCTAATAATTTTTATGGTGCAAGTAGCAATATTTGTGGTTCAGCAACAGTTCTTGCTTGCCCTGAAAATGACTTTATTAAAATAAAAGAAAGTAGAAGATGTAAAAAATGCTCTCATTTATTTAGAGTTGGTAAAAAAGGAGGTAAGTAATGAAAAAAGAATTTGAAGTAGTAATCAAAATTCCATCATATACTCTTAAGACTATTTATGTAGATGATGCGACTAGTAAAACTGATGCTAGAAAAAAAGCAAAAAAACAAATACTTGGAAATACAAATTATTATGATATGAGTGGGGATGATGAATTAGGACAATGTTGGAAAAAAGCTACAATAATATCAGTTGAAGGAGGTAAGTAATGACTATAGCACAAAAAGTTCGTAAGTCCTTAAACATAAAAAATCGTAGTTTGTGTGGAGGGAAGAATCTTAAAATTATTAGTGATGGATATGAAGTAGAAAGCTTTAAGATAGGTAGTAAAAACAAATTAGTTGCTAGTGGAAAATATAATGAATACCTTCAAGAATGTACAAAATGCAAAACTTCTTGGTGGGGTTCAAAAAGTAAAGACTCTTTCTTTTGTGTGCAAATTTTGTGGGATGGAGTACCATTAGAAGTATTAAAGAAAAGCCTTGCTTTTAAAAGAGCTAAAAAACTTGTAAAAGGAGGTAAGTAATGATTGAACCTCCTTATAATTTTAAGTACCATGCTGAGATAAGATATGAAACTGAAGACTGTTTTAGTTTTACAAATGCTAATGGGAACACTATTCCTGAGTTTCAAAAAGATGTTGAAGAGGTCTGCAATAAGTATGCAAAAAGAAATCCTAAGATAGTAACTATATTAGGTAAGTCAATGATTTCACAAGATTATAAAGAATATGTTCACTCTTTTGCTAGTTCTAGGTCTTTTGTAAAAAATAGTAATGTTAAAAAAGCTTTAAATCATATAATTAAGGATAGGTTCTAATGGAGTCTATAATACATTTTATTAAACATTTTTTAGGGTTGTGTGGTGAATCTCATCCAAGTGTTATAGTGAGTGGGTTTGCAATATTTTCATTACTTGGATTATATATTAATCACATAATTAATTACATTAAAAACAAACTAGGGGGGTAGTATGCCAACACCATTTAATAAACAGTTGTCTAAACATTCAGAAAAAGAATATTTAGAGTTAGAGACAAATTATTTAAATCTTTTTAACTTTGTTCAAAGTCTGTTATCAATTACAGAAAACAAAGATATTAATTCTGATTCACAAAGGTTAATCCATTTCAATGCTTTAACTATTAGACTTACAGAAGGAGTGAACAGATTCATAAAATTCACAAAAGACCTTCGGAGTAATTCAATCTCAAGGAACTCCGCATCTTCCGACTCCGAAGGCAACCCTTATGAAGTTAGAATACTAACATCAAAAGAAGAAAAAGAACTTATAATAGAAGCTTTAGAGCATATTGCTAATAGCTATCCTGATTTAAAAGTTTCTGATAAGTTTCAACAAATAGCGAATGATATAAAATAGGAGTAGTGTATGAGCAGTCAATTAAAAGAAATTAGGCATTATTTAGAGTCAGGTGGTAAACTAACACCATTAGAAGCTCTTGACAAGTTTGGATGTTTTAGACTTGCCGCCATAGTGCATAATTTAAGGGAAGAAGGTCTTAATATTAAAACAACAATGGTAAAGCAAGGTCAAAAGTCTTTTGCTGAATATTCAATAGATAATTCAGATGGAATGAATTTATTTGGAGGTCAGTAATGATAGTCTTAAACATAGCCGAATGGATAGCAAATTTATTAATCTTGGGAATATCTGCGTTAATATGGTTTGTTGCTTTGTTTGGTTTTGCTATGCTTTTATCAATATTTTATAATTATGTAAGAGAGGTAACCAACTATGAGTAAATATGAAAAGAAGTTAGAGTCATTTTTTGATTTTTGTGAAGGTTTGTTTTTCATCTTAATTACAATGACTATGTTAAATTTAATTTTTCAATTAATAACAAGATAAGGAGTAGTAATGTTTTTACAATTAAAGAAAAACACACACATAGATAAAACCTTGAGTGTGCAACTAAGAGTAGACCCTATTAACATTAAGGGTGTAATGAATAAGTTCAACAACTTAGAATATGAACTACCAGTTACTAACATTGGTGATAATTATTCTGCTGAAAAATGGGGAGACAAAGAACCTATTGTATTTAAAAAAGGTGACCACTTTAATTTAAAAGTTTCATCTGCTTTATATGGTAAACTTACAGACTTTTCAAAAGCAGAATTAGTTGATATTACAATGACTTCTACTGAAAAAGGTGTCAAATATAATGTAGGTGCTTCGTTTAGTGTTTGGGATAAACCAGTACACGATGAAGGGGTTGCATCAAAGCCTTATGGATATGATTCTGTTAAAAATAGGGATGATGATAGGTCTTTAGAAATAAAATGGGGTATGGCTTTTAATAATGCAACTAGATTATTGACTCATTCAAATATGTCTATTGAGGGTAAACTTGAAGCAATAGAACAAATAATGCCTAAGATGTTTGAAATTGCTTGTGGAATGAAATCACTTACTGAAACAGAAACACCTAAAATAGTTGAGGAGGATGATGATGCCCCTTTCTAAAGTAACTGTTTCAAATGAAAATATATTAAGGAAAAGCATGAAACGTAGGTCAACATTAAATGGATACATAAAATTTTATGAAGACTTATGGACAAAAGGTAAAATTCTTCCAAATGGAGGAGCTTATAAGAGACTATCTCAGTTAAAAGAAAGATATGTCAGTACATATTAATGAAAAAAGCTGAAAAAGTAAAACTTAATAAGCTTGTTAGGGAGTTATGTCTACTTAGAGACAAGTGTTGTTTGAGGTGTGGTAAAACTACCACACTTCAAGCTTCTCACATTTATCCTAAAGGTAAATTCCCTAAAATGCAGTTCAATCCTGAAAATGTTAAGATATTGTGTGTAGGTTGTCACTTATATTGGTGGCATAAACATCCTATAGAGGCTCATAAATGGGCTGAAAAGACATTAGGTAGGGTAAGGTTAAACAGATTAAAAAAACAGTCAAATACGATAAATAAAACACTTTGGGATTTTAAAGAAATACAAAACGAATTAAAAAAACAAATAGGAGAACTAAATGAGTAATAATTATATGATTTTATATTGTGTTGAGGTAAAGGGTAATGGATTTAGATGGTTTAAAGATAAAGATGAGGCTATTATTTTTACTTCACTTTATTATAATGTAGAGGTTGAGACTGTATCAATAGACCATAGTCCTATTTACAAACATCCTTTAAAATTAGACTCTAAATCTATTTGTAAGTTTTTAAATGATAGAGAGGTAAGTTGATGATTATTAAGTTTTTAAAAAAACATCCAAATTCAGCTGGTATTTGGAGTAATAGGATAGGTCAAGTTGGTACTTATAATTTACGTTCAACAATAAAAGCTATGAATTTAGTGGTTCAAGGATATGCAGAATTAGTTCATTCATGTAAGAGTTGTAATCCTTATCATTTAAATATTGACTTAGAGGATTTTAAAAAACCATTTAAACTAGAGGAGATTAAAAATGGCTAAAAGATTTATAGACACTAAAATTTGGGATAAAGCATGGTTTAGAAAGTTATCAACTAAATACAAATTATTTTGGGTGTATTTACTAGGTAAATGTGACCATGCTGGAATTTGGGATGCTGATTGGGAACTAGCTGAATTTATTATTGGTGAGCAAGTGATATTTGATGAACTGCCTCAAGTTATCAAAGACAAGATGAAGTTTATAAAAGGCAAAGACCAATATTTCATTCCTAGTTTTATTGAGTTTCAATATGGTGAATTAAAAGAACATTCTAAACCTCATTTAAGTGTTATTAAAAGACTTAATGAAAAAGGATTATATAACCCTATAGAAAGAGTTAATCTAACCCTTAAAGATAAAGATAAGGTTAAAGTAAAAGTAAAAGATAAGAAAACAAGAGAAAGTGAATTTAGATTAATTTGTAAAGAAATAAGTAAGGACATGAAAGGTATTAAAGAAAACACAATAATTTCATTTATTGATTATTGGACTGAATCAAATATGAATGGTACTAAGATGAAGTTTGAAATGCAGAAGACCTTTGATATTAAGAGAAGATTATTAAAATGGTTTAGTAATGAAAAAGAATGGACTGTGCAAAAAGAAGAAAAAGTTCCTTTTGAGGCTACTTTTAAAAAGACTCCTACTGGATTATACAAAGCTTATTGCGGTAAATGTGGAAAACGAGAAATGCCTAATGATAAATGGCAACTGAAAGAAGGTTCTAACTGTTGTAGGGTAGATTATACACCTGAGCAGAATCATGCATAAGGATGATGAATTACATATAATTGACTATATATTAGAAAAAACTGATATTAGAAGATATACACCTCAATTAAACCAAATAAGGCACGAACATAGGAAGTACAGACATGATGATGTTATGAAGTTTTGTCCTTCTTGTGAACATCTTTGGAGTCCAGTACCTCATTGGGTAGATAAAAGTTTATTAAGAATTTATCCAAAAGATATTATTCCAAAGATAGGAAAGGAGAAAAAGAAATGTCCAAAATGCGAAAAAATAAATAGGAGTAATGAATGAAAAACATTCTGCAAGGTAATGTATTAGATAGGATAAAAGACATTGAAGAAAAATCAGTTCAATGTGTTGTAACTAGTCCTCCTTATTGGGGATTAAGAGACTATGGAACTGCTGAATGGGAACAAGGAGATGAAGAGTGTGACCATATAGAAAAAATCCCTTTTAGTGGTAATACTGGTATTAGAGACCATAGAAAAGAAACTACAAAAAAAGAAGTAGAAGGAAAGTCTATTCAATATAAGTCTAAATGTAAAAAATGTGGTGCAATTAGAAAAGATTCTCAATTAGGATTAGAAGAAACACCTGAAGAGTTTATAGAAAACATGGTTAAGGTATTTAGGGGAGTAAAAAAAGTATTAAAAGATGATGGAACATTATGGTTAAATCTTGGAGATAGTTATGTAGGAGGAGGTAGAGGATGGGATTCATGTAAAGATAATACAATTCAAAAAGCTCATATAAATGCTGGTGTTAGATATGGGAAACCAACTGGTAAAATAAAAGGATTTAAACCAAAAGACCTTGTGGGTATTCCTTGGCGTGTTGCAATAGCACTTCAACAAGATGGATGGTATTTAAGACAAGATATAATATGGCACAAACCTAATCCTATGCCTGAATCTGTAAAAGATAGATGCACCAAAGCACATGAATATATATTTTTATTAAGTAAGTCACCTCAATACTACTATGACTCAGATGCAATAAAAGACAAACCTCATTATGGTGAAGAAGTAGGAGCAAATAAAAGGTCAGTATGGTCTATTAATGTAAAAGCATACAAAGAGGCTCATTTTGCAACCTTTCCTGAGAAATTACCTGAATTATGTATAAAGGCTGGTAGTAAGAAAGGAGATATAGTTTTAGACCCTTTCTTTGGTTCAGGAACTACTGGTTGGGTTGCTCAGAGACTTGGTAGAGAATGGTTAGGTATAGAACTAAACCCTGAATTTATTAAAATAGCAGAGAAGAGATTTATCCAAAGAGAACTATTTTAACTAACCCTTAGATAACCCTTAGATAAGTGTTTGACATTATCAATTTATTGAGTATATTCTTTTGCGAATATTAATTAAATAAGGAGTTCTAACATGGTAACATTAACTAAATTAGAGAAAAAAGTTCTTGACGAATTAACTGTAAATTCTTGTTTAGCTACAGATGGTTTTGGTTTGATGGGATATATTTTACATAGTAGGTTTCCTATGAATAAATTTAGAGGTGCTATGTCTTCTCTAATAAAAAAGGGTGTCTGTACATTTGCTTATTTTGACCGTGAGTATAATATAGGAATGGAGCCTATGACAGAAGGATATGTGACTGATGAGTTTCAAGAAGAGGTGGAAAAATTTGACCCAAAAATACATTCTGAAGAAGAAAGATATTTAATAGAAAGTACTGGATATAGACTTATAAATATCTGTTAATAAATAATAAAGAAGCCAACCAGCCCCTTAAATGGGGCTTTTTGGGTATGAATAAAAATAAAAAAAGGAGTTCTAAGATGAGTGAAATAAAATATAAAAGGATGAATTATTTTTATCCTTGTTACATAGCATATGTTGAAGATGTTGATGTAGACATAGTTATAGCAAAACTAAATGGTGTTTGGAAGTTAGGAATATATAAAGAAAATATAGATGACCAACCTCATCCCCATAGAGATGGTTGGGTTGGGAACTATATGACTTTGAGAAAAGCTAAAGAAGTAGCGGGAATAAATATTTTTAATAAAAAATATCCGAGTTTAAATATCTAATAAATAATAAATAAGCCAATCAGCCCCTTCATATAAGGGGCTTTTTGGGTGCAAAGAATAAAAACAAAAAAGGAGCTTTAAAATGAGTCAAGTATCAAATAATAATATGGTAACTAGAAAGTGGACTAAACCAAATGTACAGTCTGCTTTAAAATCTTTAAGAGGTGCAAAAACAACAAGTGGTGAAAAGATATTTAATGTTGTTAAAGAAGATGGTATTTATGAAGTAAAGGCTAATAAAAATAATGAATTAGTTTTTAGTGCTATGATAGGTAGGTTTGATTATTTAGTCACTTTCGACACAAGATTATTTAAACAAAAGTAAATCATAACATAAACCTAAAAGAAAAGAGCCTTGAGAAATCAGGGCTTTTTTTGTTTCCTTTACTTTCCTTTTCTATACTATCCTTTACTATACTCGTATTTCTACATGTAGAAACTAAATAGAGTAATTTAAGGATTCCTCATATTCCTCATTTAAGTACAAACCCTAATATAGTTTTAGGTATTTTATTAAACCTCCTAAATGGTATAAATTAGACCCAACAACAACAAGGAGTATCTTATGCCTAAAGGTAAAGGTTATGGCTTTGGTAAAGCGAAACCAAAGAAGAAACGTAAGATGATTAAGAAAATTGTCAAAAGAAAAAAGTAAAGAAGGTATTGCAATAACTACTGAATTGGTAGGGATTCGCAATTTAAAGACTACTGGTAATTACAGACTAGAGTTTGATGTTTTTGAAATAGACTCTCATAAAATCGCTGAGCTAATAATGAAATTAAACAAAGCCTTTATGATGGGTCTAGTGGAGATAGATTAATGTCTAAAAAACAAACACAGAACAAACGACCTGATGGAAAGTTCGCTAAGGGTAATAAGTTAGGGAATAGATGGAAAAAAGGTCAGTCAGGAAACCCCAATGGAAGAAGGAACGCTTATACTGATTTAATAAAAGATTTTAGTTTTAAAAAGAATGGTGATAAGGAAAGAAGAGAAGTCATAGTTTCTAAGTTGTTTCAATTAGCTGAAAGAGGTGACCTTAGAGCTATGCAGTTTATTATTGAAAGATTAGAAGGTAAAGCATTAGAAAGACAAGAAAGAACAACTAAGTCAGAACCTATTCAGGTTATGGTTATAGA
>Ga0208767_1001264_pt1 | contig 20217 bp, 33 predicted proteins | sample VirMetDEL_Mar_21_FD_184514 | JGI IMG/M metagenome (GOLD analysis project Ga0208767, IMG submission 184514) | Aqueous microbial communities from the Delaware River and Bay under freshwater to marine salinity gradient to study organic matter... | ecosystem: Environmental > Aquatic > Marine >... | reverse complement strand
CCCATACACGTTTTTTCTGATTATATTCATTGTTATTTTGTTCAGTGTAAGGTTGTTGCGGTGTTTTAATGGGAAGACGTTCTAAGCCAACAGCAATCAAGATTTTTGACGGTGAAAAAGATCGTCGCAAACGCGAAACGGGCGAAGTCAAACCCGATCAATTGCCCGATGGCTTTCAGCCTCCTCGCGGGATGTCGACAGCTGCTAAAACTAAATGGCATGAAATGGTTAATCTGCTTAAGCAGGTGCCTGGGCTGTTGACGATCTGTGATGTCGATTTGTTGCAGCAGTATTGCGAGATATGGTGCGAGCAACGCCGAGCAAAACGAGCGGCAGATAAAAGCGGATGGGTCAACGCTAAAAATCAGCAGAGTGGTGATGCTCAAAGGTATTGGAAAACAACTGATATTTTGATTCGCTTGATGTGCCAGATTGGTTTGACGCCATCAGCCAGAGTTGGGTTAAAACCGAGCGAAAATGCACTGAAGCCAACCGAAAAGAACAAGAAAGCGAGCTATCTTGGCTGAGTTTTGGTTTGATGATGAGGCAGCAGAGCGGGCTGAAAACTTCTTTCCGCTGTTCCTCAAACATTATCAAGGCCCAAAAGCCGGCGAGCCATTTGAGCTGCTGGAATGGCAGCGATGTGTCATAAGAGACATCTTCGGTTGGAAACGCGACGACGGGACACGGAAATACCGAACAGCCTATATCGAAGTGCCACGTAAGAACGGCAAATCGTTTTTTTGTGCTGGCATCGCGTTGTATTTGCTAATTGCTGATGGCGAGCATGGCGGCCAGATCTATTCAGCGGCGACGACACGCGAACAGGCTGCACTCGTCTACCAGATGGCGGCGGCTTGCGTTCGAGCTGACGAAGATTTGCGTCAATGTGTAAAGATTCGAGACTCAGTCAAACGGATGATGCATCCAAAGTCTGAAAGCTTTTATCGAGCCATCGCAGCCGATGCCGCTGGCTCTCACGGGTTCAATGCTCACGGCATCATCTTTGACGAATTGCACGCTCAGCCGACGCGTGAGCTTTGGGATGTTCTTCAGACATCAACAGGAGCCAGACGGCAGCCGTTGACAGTTGCCATCACAACCGCCGGCCACGATCGGAATTCTATTTGTTACGAGCTTCACAATTACGCCATGTCGATCATCAACGAGATGCACGTTGATGACAGTTTTTATCCTGTCATATTTGGTGCAGCTCCTCACGAAGACTGGACCGATGAAACAGTATGGGCAACGGCAAATCCATCGCTTGGTCAAGCTATTAGCATCGATTATCTGAGGACCGAAGCTGAAAAAGCGAAAACCAATCCGGCATACGAAAACACTTTCCGCAATTTGCATTTGAATCAGTGGACTGAGCAGCAAAAGCGAATCATTCCGATGCACAAGTGGGATGAATGCTCTGATGAAATTGACACTGACAAGTTGCAAGATGCTGATTGCTATGGTGGCCTCGACTTATCAAGCACACGCGATATTACCGCCCTATCGTTGGTGCGTATGGTTGATGGCAATGCAATGATCGAGCCGCACTTTTGGATGCCTGAAGAAAGCATTGAGGGCCGGCTCGGATACGAGCGAGGGACGATTGAGCGGTTTATTGAACTTGGTCATATCGAAGCGACACCAGGCAGCGAGATTGATGCAATCTATTTAGCGGATCGTCTGACCGAAATACTGACAGAAAGCAACGCGATTTGTGTTGGATACGATCCTTGGAATGCGACGGCGTTGATTCAGTTGCTGGCTGAACGTGGATTGCCTGAAAAGCTATTCAAAAAGCTTCCGCAAACATTCTCGACGTATAACGAGCCATTCAAACGATTTGTTGGCATGGTCGCAGCCGGCAAAATTAGGCACAATCAGAACCAAGTGCTCAGATGGATGGCAAGCAACACGGCTCACCGTGAGGATGCCAGCGGCAATATCAGGCCAGACAAGGGCCGCAGTGCCGAAAAGATTGACGGCATCTGTGCGACGTTAATGGCGATGAGTTTGCAGATTACAAACGTCAACGAATCCAGTGACTTTGTCGGCAGCGGGAGCCTGTTCACATTATGACCATCATTGAGCGATTCAAAAGCTGGATTCGTCCGCAGGGAGCCACAACAAGCACGCCGGGCAATTGGCTGGTTGATTGGTTCCGAGGTGGACAAAGCACGGAAAGCGGCGTTCAGATCAACGTCGATAACGCGTTGAAGATGTCGGCCGTGTGGGCATGCGTGCGGCTTAAGGCTGACAGCTTGTCAACTTTGCCGTGTAAGCTGTATCAGCAATCCGATGACGGCAAAGTCGAGCTAAAAAACAATCAGCTTTATCGTTTGTTACATCAAAAGCCTAACAGATGGCAAAACGCCAGAGAATTCAAATTCTTTATGCAGGCTGCTCTTGAGTTATGGGGCAACGCTTACGCGGTCAAAGTGATTGAGAATGGTCAGGTAACATCTTTGTTACCCGTTACGCCGAATGACGTAACGGTCGAAGTTTTCCGTGATCGCGTTGTATACCACATTACGCAGGAAGACGGCGAAGCGATTGTCTTAGAAGCTCCTGAAGTGTTGCATCTGCGACAGATGAATCTAGCCGATGACGGCATCACTGGACTTTCGACCATTGGTTATCAACGCGAGGTCTTGGGTGGTTCAATCGCTCGCCGTGATTATGGCAATCGTTTTTTCGGCAATGGTTCGATTCCTGGCGGCATCCTTGAATTTCCAGGCCGCATGACGCCAGAACAGAAACAAGAGATGAGATACGGCTGGCAGCAATTGCATTCAAAAGACAATCAGCACAAAGTTGCAATCCTTGATCAAGGTTTGAAGTATCAGCAAATCAGCGTGCCGAACGAAGACAGCCAATGGATCGAGTCGATGTCGTTTGACATTGCTGACGTCGCTCGAATCTTTGGCGTGCCGTCTCCATTGATTAACGATCACAGCCGGTCGAGTTTTAACAATGTCGAGCAACTTAGCCTTAACTGGCGAGTTTACGGTATTCGGCCGATGACGGCATTGTGGGCGTCAGCATTAAATGATCAATGCCTAATGACTCCACAACAACGCAACTCGATGTTCTTTGACTTTGTCATTGAAGATTTGCTATCGGCTGATCTCGGAGCGAAGAGTGATTATCTGGAAAAGATGCACTTCAACGGGTTTATGACTCGTAACGAAGTCCGAAGTAAGCTCAATCTAAATCCCGTCGAAGGCGGCGACACATTTTATATGCAAACTGCAATGGCTCCGCTTGATGATAACGGTCGATTGGTCGCGATTGATTCAAGCGACCAGCCGACAGTCGAGCAGGCCAACAATGATGCAATCGCTCATCTGGTCGATCAGGCTTCACGGTTGTCTCAGATTGAAATGGAGCGAATTATCAGAGCCGCCGGCCGAGAATCGAATTTCCTGCAATGGTTGGATGATTTTGCGGACGCTCATCACAAACATTGCATTGAGAAACTGGAATTGCCGGCGAAACTGGCTGGCATCACTGATATTGTTGAATTGGGTGCAGCGGTGACGCTGTGGATTGCAGATGGTCACTCAGAAGTAGTTGAAGCAAGTGGTTCAGCAACATCAGAGACATTGAAGCCAATTATTACTCAAACGCTGAATGAATGGCCTGCGGCTAGATCAGCGGCACTGCTTGAAAAGTTGGGGATTTACAATGGCGATCAACTTTAGCCTGCGAAACAACGAAAACTTACGTCAATGTCATTGGTTGACGTATACGGACGCAGCGAGCTGGACTTGGAAGGCAAGCGAAAACATTACACCTGTTGAGCTTAAAAGCCGCAAAGACGATGACGATCGCATCTACATTTATGACGAGATCGGGCCGTCTTTCGTTGGATTCTCTGCTGCCGATCTGCTTTCAATGCTGCCAAAAGACAACGATAAATCGGTGACAGTGCATTTGAACAGTCCCGGCGGCGATGTGTTTGAAGGCGTCGCGATTTACAATCTGCTGCATCAACGCGGCAATGTGACGATCCAGATTGATGGCATTGCAGCATCGATTGCGAGCGTTATTGCGATGGCTGGCGATCGGATCGAAATTGCTGAGGCCGGCCAATTGATGATTCACAATCCGTGGACGGTAGCAATGGGTGAAGCTGATACTTTTCGGGCCATTGCTGATACGCTGGACACAGTCAAAAGACAGATTGCCGGCGTGTATGCAGCTAGAACTGGCATGGAGGTGACAACGCTGGGTCAGATGATGGATCGTGAAACGTATATCACAGCTGAGCAGGCTGAAGGTTTTGGTTTCGTAGATGCGATCATTGCCAACAAACGCGGGCCGGAGCAGGCACAAGCGAAGCCGGATTATCGGCTTTTAAAATCTAAGCTTGCACTTCTAGCGAATCGCATTTACAAATAATGCAGCCGTGACGGCTAACACTTGCAGCAACGCGTGACGCGATGCGACTAGGTTTGACAGTTTCTAACACTGTCAGCGAGGTCATCGCATGCGTGTATGATGTCCGAGCTGACGCAAAAGGACATCATACAATGTTGAAGAACACCCCGACGGCAGCTGAGCTGCGTGACAAAGCGGAAACGCTGCGAGTGGAAACGCTGGCTTTGATCGAAGAGATTGAAGAGTCTGGCGAAAACGCGACCGACGAACAGAATGAGCAAATTAACGCTAATTCTGACCGCGTTCAGGATCTTTTGAATCGAGCTGAGCAGATCGACAAGCTGCCTGCTCCAAAAGCAACAGTCGCTCGACCTCTCGCACAAGACGGCGAAACAAAGCCGGCGATTCAGGCGATTCAATTGCCGCCAAACAACAAAAAGCTGCGAGGATTCTCGAACGATCGAGAAGGCCGCGAGCAGGCGTTCAAGGCTGGCCAGTGGATTAAGGCTGTCGCTTACCAGGATCGCAATGCAGCTCAATGGTGTCGCGATCATGGCGTTGGATTCAGCAACGCCATGAGCGGCGATGACAACGCTAAAGGCGGCGTGTTGGTGCCTTCCGAAATGTCGCAGGCTATCATTGATCTCCGCGAAGAGTACGGCGTGTTCCGTGCAAATTCACGGATTGTCACGATGTCATCCGACACACTGACCGTGCCACGACGCGTCGGTGGTCTGACGGCTTACGCTGTCGGTGAAAATGACGAAATCTCAGCATCTGACAAGAGCTGGGACAACGTCGAGCTGGTCGCTCGTAAATGGGGCGTTGTTTGCAAGTATTCCAGCGATCTAAGCGAAGACGCTGTTATCGATCTTGCTGATGATTTGGCTTCTGAAATCGCTTACGCTTTCGCAAACAAGGAAGACGAAAGCGGATTCAACGGCGATGGAACGAGCACTTATCACGGCATCGTCGGTGCAGCTTCTAAGGTTGATGATGGCAATCATGCCGGATCAATCGCAACCGCAACGACTGGCAATACGGCGTTTTCAACGCTTGATTTGGTCGACTTTAACAATGTCGTCGCTAAGTTGCCGCTGTACGCTCGACGAAATGCTCGATGGTACATCAGCTCGGCTGGTCACGCTGATTCAATCAGTCGATTGGCGTATGCTGGCGGCGGAAACGCGGTTAATGACATCGCTGGAGCCAGTGGACAGACATTCCTCGGCTATCCGGTTGTGTTCACTCAGGTGCTGAACAGCACTTTGACTGCTCAAACTTCGACGATTCTAGCTCTGTTCGGTGATCTGAGCTTGGCTTCAATGATGGGCAGCCGGCGTGACATCACGTTTGCAATCTCAAGCGATCGTTTCTTTGAGTACGATCAACTGGCCATCAAGGGAACGCAGCGTTACGACATCAAAATTCATGATCTTGGTGATGCAACGACAGCTGGTCCTATCGTCGCTTTGAAGACTCCGGCAAGCTAAAAGCCGGTTTATCATAAGGCTTGCCGTCGGCCTTAATCGGCGGCTTTTCTTTAATCTCAAACTCACGCGAGAGAATCAATATGAACGCTTTGCAAAACGTCAAGTTCGTTTCGGTGACACCGCCGGCGGCAATCGTCGATAACGCGGCTTATACAACTGCCGAGATCGACACTAGCGGATTCGATTATTTGACAGTTGTTGCATATCTTGGAGCAACGGACATCGCCATGTCAGCTCTCAAGCTGACCGAGTCCGACACTAGCGGCAGCGGTCACGCCGACATCTCAGGTGCCGACTTCTCAAGCGGAACTGACATCGATGGCAGTGCAGCAGCTTTGCCAGCGGCCGACGATGATAACAAGTTCTTCGCTTTCCAAGTCGATCTGCGTGGCCGTAAACGATACATCGACGTATCGGCAACCGCTGGCGATGGTGCGGCAGGAACTTTCTGTTCAATCCTTGCCGTTCTCAGCCGAGCTGGTGAAGCTCCGAACACAGTTTCTGAAGCTGGTTGCGGAGGTTTGATCAGAATCTGATGCTTGTTCGATTTAATCAAAGCTTCCGTCATTGGCAACGCGGCAGGATTTACAACCTCGCTGACGGCCAGGCTAATCTGTTGATCCATCGCACAATTGCTGAGGAGGTGCAGGAACGTGCCAGGACTAAGCGTCAGCGTCGGTCCAACCGTCGAACCAGTAACGACAGCCGAGATTAAAACGCATCTACGCGTCATTGGCAGTGATGAGGATGCTTACATTCGCAGCCTCATCACTGCCGGCCGCGTTTGGATTGAGAATTACACGCATCGAGCACTGATCAATCAGACCCTGATTCTCAATCTCAATTCATTTCCAGATTACGGGCAGCCAATCTGGTTGCCGAAAGCTCCGCTCTCAAGCGTTACATCAATCACGTACAACGATGCCAATGGCGATAGTCAAACGCTGGCAACATCGAAATATGTGGTTGATACATCGGGCAACAATCGAGCAGCCGGCGTCTACGAATCGTATGACAACGATTGGCCGACGACCTACGATGAGGTCAATGCAGTCACGGTGACTTATGTCGCCGGCTACGGATCAACGGCGGCATCAGTGCCAGATCCGATTCGACATGCATTAAAAATGTTGATCGGCTCAATGTTTTGCGAGCGGGTGCCGTGCGAAGAGTGCGATGCACTAGCTGACAATTCGCCGGCGGCCATGTTGTTGAGTGCTTACAAAGTCCAAAACGATTTAGTAGGACTGCCGACATGGTGATGAAACGATGTCATCGCAAGATTGGCGAGTACGATCTCAAAGTTACGTTTGAGACTCCAAGCGGCACGGCAGACGCTCATGGACACATTGATTTGACCAATCTTTCTAACTGGTCAAGCTTTTCATCAGCATGGGCGAAATGTGTCAGCAAGGGCGGTCGAGAGTTTTGGAAGGTTAATCAAGTCAATGCTGATGTGAGTCACGTTTGGTACGTGGCCTATGACAGCTCACTTGATGCAATCACGCCGGATGATCGTTTAATTTACGACCAAACGAGATATGAAATTGTCGCTGCTTTCAATATCGACAACGCTAATCTTGAGTATGAGATTCATACAAAGCGTGCCGTTTGAATGAGATTGGCAAGCCTGTTGTTGTGACGGTGACACAGGAAGCAGTCAGCGGGAACGGTAATGGCTAACAGCATTTTGGAAGTTGCCATCAGCGGTGATCAGGCGTTGCTAAACGCGATGAAAGAAATCCGCGAAGACATGGTTGACAAGATCGCACCAGCCGGGATCAGAGGCTATCTGCAAGTGGTGGCAAAAGGCATCAAGGCAGAGTTGCCCAGCAAAATGAAAGACGCCAGGAAGTCAATTGGCTGGGGATTCAAAAAGTTCAACAAACGGACTGGCGAAGTGCATGCAAAAGTCGGCGTCAAGGCCGGCATGAAGAAAGCTAAGCAGGAGCAGTTGGCAAACGAGGCGGCATCGAAGCGGAGGGCAGCGGGCAAGAATCCAGGCAGTAAGGGTATCAGCGTTAAAAACATGATGTGGTGGATTGAAGGGACAGATCCGAGATCTACCAAACTTGGTCACAACCGTGGAAAGATGAAAACAAAGCATCCAATCGTCAGGGATGGTCACTCAAAATCAAGGCACGCGGCACTGGCGAAGTTTCAAGAGAACGTCAAAAAGGACATGAAAAAACGGGTGGCAAAACAGAGGAAGAAGGCACGCGGCCGGATTTCTAAGTCTGTCATTCGCAGCACAAAAAGCGGAATTGCTGGTCTACTCAAATGACAATGAAATCAGGACTGGTCTCACTGCTGACAGGCGAGGGCACAATTACGGCCTTGGTGAGTTCACGCGTGTACGTCAACAAGGCTCCACAGAAAGCCGTTTTGCCTCACATCATCATTACACAGCTCAATAGTAATGAGATGAACGCCTTTGACGGGACCAGTGAGCTACGCAGCATCAACTATGACATTGACTGCAAGGCGGACAGAAGCGTCGAGGCGGCAACGCTGGCTGATGCTGTTCGCGTGTTTCTTGACGATTACACAGGGGCGGCAGGCAGTGAAACAATCGGGGCCGTTCTGCTGAACGATGAGTCAGACAGTTATGAGCCACCGACTGATGCCAGTGATGTCGGAATTTACGTTGTCACGCTTGATTTGGATGTGATGTACAACCCGGCATGAAATTGGACTGGTGCAAAGATTCAGGCAAATGGAACATCTGGGAACTTGAGACGAACACGTTATTGGCAAAGGCTGAGAGCGTGCAATTGTTAGTTCCATCGGTGCTGATCAGCACTGATGGCGGCCGTCATGGCTATTTAATTGCTGACGGCCTTCTGACTGTTAGCAAAGACAATCAAGCAACAATTCGGAGGAAATAAAATGGCAAAGGTAGTCTGCAAAGGAACGGTGCTTCAGCAAGAACTGTCGATGGTCTTCACGGCCGTTGCACAGGTTACCAGCCTGGAGCAGTCAGGGGCGGAGTCTGAGACGTTCGAGAGCACGACACTGGACACCAGTGGTGCCGGCAAGGAATACGACACCACAGGATACACGGAACCTGGCAGCGTCAACTTTGAGCTGTTCTATGATCCTGCACTAGCTGGCCATCAGGCAATTACTGACCTGCTGACAACGCCGGCTGCCCAGAACTGGAAAATCATCTACGCCGACACGGGCAACACCGAATACCCGTTTACGGGTGCTGGCGTTTCTTTTGATGTGACAGTCGCAATGAATGACGGCCTGCGAGCATCTGGAGCCATCAAGCTCGACGGCCTTGGAACGTGGCCTACTTAGTTTTGAGGTGAAGCAGTGAAGGCAGAGTTGTTGAGACCTATGGAAATGGGGCCTACTCATCCTGAGTATGTGCCAGGGGAAAAGACTTGGCTGCAAGTCGGTGCAATCATTGAAAACCCGCAGGCGTTCATGCTGGTCCGTATGGGCTGTGCAAAGCCTGCTGACGATGAGTGCGAGAAGGCCGCACAGATGACGCCTACGGCGATGGAAAAAGCAAAGGCGGCGTATGAGCGGTTACAGAAAGGGATCGCACCAGAGGACTTTGAGGCATTCGATGCCGGCGAGATCTCTGGGTACGATCCTGAGACTGGCGAGCCAATTCCTGGCCCAAACGCAATAGATGAGGAGGACGACTGATGGCGGTGATTAGCAGGGAAGCCTTCCTGGCTCCGGCAGCGGTGCCTGCTGAGCGGGTGCCGTTGCCGGAGTTCGGTGAAGATTCTTACGTTAATGTACATGGCATGACGGCCAAGGCTCGCAGCCAGTTTGAGCAGCAGTTCCAAACGAAAGGCGGCAAGCCGGCAGCCAGGCGATTGCAGGAAGTGCGGCAGCGGCTGCTGGTCGCATGTTGCAAAGACGACGACGGCAACGCCATCTTTACAGTTGAAGACATCGAAGCCATCGGAGGGCAGTCTTCGGCCGTTGTGGAGCGGATTGTCAATGTGGCGATGCGTCTATGCGGCATGAAAGAGGATGACATTGAAACGCTGGCGGGAAACTAGCCAAAGACCACAGAAGGCGGCTAGCCATGCGGCTGGCCGTCGTCTGCGGTCAATATGACGTTGACGCGATGTTGGAGAGTATGACCAGCCAGCAATTCGATGAGTGGGTGGCCTATTACACGCTGGAGCCTTTCGGATATGAGCCTGTGAAAGACACCATCGCAAATGCTGGTGCGGCTGTTTGTCACGCATTTGGGGCAAAGGTGATGCCTTGGATGATCTTGGGCAAAGACGAGCCGAAAAACGAAGTGGCACCGAATCAGGCCGCTGCAATGTTTGGGGGAAGTTATGGCGGTAATCGGTGACATGATCGTCAACATGACGGCGAATACTGGCCAATTCCAACGCAAGATGCGTGAGGCTCAAGGTTCCGTTGCAGGCGTCACAAACGCCGTGGGGCAGAACACTGCCGCAATGGGTCAGGGCAACGCTGCCATGAATACGTCAGTGGCAGGGATGGCGAGAATGGCCGCTGCTGCTGCGGCTGTTGGCGTGGCATATACAACAGCTACGGCGTTGATCGGTGCGTTTACCAGAGCGGTAGTGTCGTCAGTGCAGCAGGCTGCCAGCGTTGAAATGTTGGAAGTGCAGCTAAAGACGTTGACGGGAAGTTCGCAGGCAGCGGGCGAAATGATGCGTAAGCTGCGGGAGTTTGCAGCGGCTACGCCGTTTGAAGTGCAGGACATCGCACAGGCCGCAAAGACAATGCTAGGCTTTGGGTTTTCGATTGAGGATGTACACCGCAACCTTGAAATGATGGCGAAGCTGGCAGCAACCAGCGGAACCAGTATGAACGAACTGGCTGACATTCTTGGCAAAGTTCGCGGCATGAACAAACTGCAAGCCGTGGAAGGCAACCGTCTGATTGATCGCCAAATCAACATTTATCAGGAACTTGCCAACATGACTGGCAAGAGTGTTGAAGAGGTTAGAAAGATGGGCGAACAGGGCCAGATCAGCTATGCGATGGTTGAGCAGGCTTTGATGAGAATGACAACAGGTCAGGGCCAATTTGCGACCGCACTGGAAGACACGCAGAACACGGCAGGCGCTTTATTCTCGACACTGGTTGATAATGTGAAAATGGCGGCAGTGGAATTCGGAAAGTTCATCATTGAGACGTTTAATCTCAAAGACGGAATGAAAGGTATCACAACATTCATCCAAGAAGGTCTATTGCCGAATTTACAAAGGCTGTTGGAAGGTCTGAAACCGATTATTACCGCAATGCTAAAGCTGGCGGAAATAGGAATGGAAATCGGTTTAGTATTCGCGGATATCTTCGGTGAGGCATTGTTGCGAACATTGGAGGCAATGCAGCCATTGCTGGCAAGTATGGCAGAAGGTGTTGCACAATGGGCGGAATCTATCGGTGCAGGCGTTGAACAAATTAGGAAGGCAAAAGAATTAGTTTTCGGCAATCCGCTTGATCAGTTTGACAATGAGGAAAAGCCGGGTGCCGGTGGAATTCTGGGGGGCGTCTTTGATTTGTTCGCACCGAGAGCGGCGATTTCAAAAGAGTTTCTGGCAGAACAAGACATGAAGAAAGCCGGCGAAGAAGTCGGAAAGGCTGCGGCTTCAGGCTTTGTGATCAAACAGGATCTACTTGCGGGGGCAACCGGCGGCCGTGCCGTTCCGGGCATGCCTGGCGGCATCGGCAGAGAGTTAGTGCCGAAAGTGGCCGAGAGTGTCAGTGATGGTATGTGGCAAGGCTTCAGGGAAGCTGGCCCGAAACTGGCCGGCAATCTGGAAGACGAGCAAGAACAGCGGCAGGTACAATTTGCAGGAGCTGCAACGGCTGGCAGTGCAGGCGCGTTCAGCTCGATTGTTCGTAATGTCTTCGGCCGTGGCAGCACTGGCGAAAAACAACTGAGCGAACAGAAGAAGACAAACGACAAACTGGACGAACAAAACCAACTGATCAAGGGCAGTATGTTCGATCAGAAAACCGTGGAGTCATTTACATAATGGCCGTAACCTGGGCACGTAAAATCTGGGACGGCCGCGAAGGCGGCGGCGATCTCAGCGGCAGCATCACGCATACGCAACTTTACCGCGTGAGGACTGACAACAGATTTGACGATCAAGTCACAGTCCTTCAGGCTGCCGCGTTGCCGTTCCTGGGCCAGCCTTACCCGAATGACCCGTCAAGCTATTGCAACAGTCTGCGGGCACGCAACGAAGGTGCTTCGCCTTACTTCTGGACTGTTACGGCCACCTATTCAAATGAACGTGAAGCGAGCGATTCTCCGCTGGACGATCCCATCGAATACCAGTGGGCAACTGAACAATTTCAGGAAGTGGCTGACACTGACAGAAATGGCCAGGGCATCGTCAACAGTGCGGGCGATCCATTCGATCCGCCGATCATGCGTGACAACAGCCGACGCACGGTGACGATCACATCCAATGAGGCTTTTGTTCCGACTTGGATTTTGAGTTATCAGGATGCTGTGAATTCGGATGCCATCAATGTTGATGGGTTGAGCGTGGCTGCTGGACAGGCGAAATGCCAGCAAGTTAGCGTCAGTCCAATTCGGCAGCGAAATGATGTGACGTTCCGAATCGTCACGCTGACAATCCATTTGAACAACGACGGCTGGGGATTCAAAATTCTCGATCAGGGATTCCGAGAGCGGGACGACGACAACAAGCTCCAGCAGATCACCAACGAAGCAGACGGCAGTGAGCCGACAGCGCCGGTCCTGCTCGATGGTTCAGGGAAGGCACAAACTGATCCGACGGTGGCTTCGGCTGTGTTTCTTGATTACGACATATACCCTAGCCTGTCGTTTGCGGCATTGCCGGGGATCTCTGGATAAGGAAAACCACCAATGGCTGACGAAATCACGCTGACCTGCAATTTCAGAATCAATAACGCTGGCTTCAAAGATTCGTTCAACCCTGGGCTGGTCCAGATTGACCAGGCAGCACAGGGAGTCTGGACCAACATTGTCAACATTGGGACCACTGAGGAAGACGTAACGCTTGCAGAGCTGACCACAGAGGGTATCTGCATCATGCAGAATCTGGACGGCACCAACTATGTTGAATGGGGCAAGAAGGACGGCAGCAATAACATGCAGGCCATCGGCCGGCTGAAGCCCAAGCCGTCAGCATCGGAGCCGGCGTTTCCTGCGATCTTCAATTACAACCCTGGTGCAACGCTACGGATGAAAGCAGACACGGCGGCCTGTGAAGTACGCATCACCGTCTATGAGGCGTAGCAATGGTTGAACGGTACACGTTGGGGCCAGAGGCTGTCATGCAGCTCAAACAGGTTGTGCGTGCAGAGGTCGCGCGGCTGAAGACGCTTGACCCTGGCCGTGCTCGATGGGTCAAAGGCGGCGGCTGTAAGGCTGAGAATTGCAAAATTCAATTAACGATGACTGGGACGCCAACCGGAGGCACTTTTGACACAGATTTGACAGTCAATGACGCAGAAGTGACGTTGACGTTTAATTTTGACGATACAGCCGCTGAAGTGAAAACTGAATTAGAGACTCACACTGAGATTGCGGTTGATGATGTGACTGTAACGGGCGGCCCATTTCCAGACGCTACAATAGAGATTGAATTCGTTGAAAACCTAAAGAATGGAAAAATCAATCTCCCTGTTTCAGATTGGGGGTCTCTGACTGGCGGTGCAGGCGTCAGCGTCATTGCGTCTTATTCTCAAAGGGGATACCCGAAACAATTATGAGCGGTGTTGATTGTCCATGTTGCGCTTCTCCATGGGAGGCTGTTTTCGACCAGGTGGCCAACGAAGACACGATGGGCATCTACAAAAACGGTGCCGCGAGCACTTACCCTTGGTTTTTTATAACGTCTGGACGTTTCACACAAACAGTAAAAACATCGGCTGACTTTTCATCGTACACTGACGCCCCTAGCGGAATTGGACACGACGGATCAAACTCGTTTGGCTTTTTCAGTTCATGGAATGGCGGATCTTCGGAGTCTATGTATCGTTGGAGTGGTCTATTCACAACAACGGTGAAAAGCAGTTATGACGTTTCGTCTACTTACGATATGTCGACGGGCTGTTGGGATGGTGTCAATACGATGTGGTGCGGTTGGGATCAGGACGAATTTGGTTTCAGGAACAACAACTTTCTTTATCTTCAGAGTGGTGCATTCACATCAACTGTCAAAACCAGTCTAAACATCGAGTCGATCAGTGGCAGCACAGACTATACGTACCCAACATGGGATGAGACGGACACGACGATTTGTTCCGATGCTGTCGCCAATGATTGGAAGTTATTGTCTGGCCAGTACACATCAACCGTAAAAACATCAATAGCATTTAGTAGCGGCGATAGGACGCAAGATCCTTGCCGTGTTTTGGATGGTTACCTTTCAGAAGAGAATTCGAGAGCAAACCACTACAGCGGCCAGTTTTCAAGCACAATCAAAAACAGTGGCCCATATTTTCCCTCGGGGGGGTTAGCTCCGTCCCAGTCAATAAACACAGAAGAGCTAAACTATGGATAGCGTTGTCTGCCTAAAGGTAAAAATCGGGATTGATTCAAGAGGCAGACACAGATATCCAGCCTTCAACACAATATCCGCAGGGAGGCGTGGGGGGATGGATTGGTCGCATTTTGTCGATCAATACGGCGGATGGCTGTACGATAAGACAAGCAGTCATAGAGACAGTGACGACCACAGCCCGAAAGGGTTTTGGGTTGGTTTGTTGACAGTGCCATTTGGTTTCGCGGAAAGTGCCGTAGAACAGTTTCCTGATGTTTGTGATGTTCTGACAGATGTTGAAGCTGGGTTATTCTACGAACAGTACGTGACCGCGTCAGATCCAGAAATTGAGTATGATCTAGAAGCACTGCAATTAATTGCAGCCAAAAGAGCCGCCGGACTTGAACCTGATGCTGATGATGCAGATTCCCTTAATGTTGAGAGCAACAAACCGGGCAGGCGCAGGAATGCAACAAAAAGCTGGTCAGGATACAAGCAGTCTAAAAAACTACAAACCAACGATACTGAGTCTGAAAGATTGAAGCGAAGAGCGGCTGAAAGGCGGGGGCGTGGCTAGAGTGTATGTGACCTGTCCAAACGGCAGCGGCAACATCCACAAGCTAGTTCACTTTGCCATTTGTCGCATTCTTTCTGACAGCCGGCACCAGATCCGCCACGACTGCCCGACGCATTCGCCATACGTCAACAATCTTCACCGTTGCATGAATGACTTTCTGGACGGTGGCGAAGATTACTGGCTGTCAATGGACGACGACAATCCGCCGACACGTAACCCGCTGGATCTGATCGACCTGGATCTGGATATTATCGGCCTTCCGACGCCAGTCTGGCATTCTGCGAAGCTGGGCGACCGCCCGTTTTACTTTAATGCGTTGCGTGAAGTGCCAGAGGGGTTCAAACCACTCGACCCGTCCGAATGGCAAGGGTTGCAGGAAGTCGACGCAATTGGCTCCGGCTCTTTCCTGGTCAGTCGTCGAGTGATTGAGTCTCTGCGGGACCAGCAGCCATTCGCCCGACGTTGGAACACAGACGGCACCGTTGATGTTGGCTGTGACTTCGCATTCTGCCAGCGAGCCAGAGCGGCTGGCTGGAGAATCTGGGCGCACTTCGACTACCTGTGCGAACACATCCAGACTCTGCCATTGCTTGAAGTCATTCGCAGCTTTGCAGCCATTGAATCAGAGGGAAATTCTGGACCGTCGTAGCGTTTTGGAGATTGAACGCATCAATCTCACCGAGGCCGCCAGCAGGGAACTGGCGGCCTTTTTGCATTCAATACACACTAATTTCAAAATCTGGGCAGAAATTATACACACTATTCTTGCAGCGGTCGATTCAGTGTGTATTGTTTAACCATCGGAGACACAAACAACACTCAAACACAGGGGCAAAACAATGACTCACGCAACTATCAGACGAGCCGACGGCAGAATCGTTCACTATCGCCCAGTTGTGACTGGTCACCAAGCGGACCGCGATTCAATCGCAATTGACATTCCGGCACGGGCACCAGACATGCACTACCGCCGTCGCTGCTACGACATTGCAACCGCTCGGAGGCTTTACGTTCTCGACTTGCGGGACGGCGGCGTTCGGATTGCTTAAACAACACAACTAAGTCCGCCCCTACGGGGGCGGCCGTAACACGGGAGCGAAAACGATGATTATTGAGCGTGAAAAAGCAGTTAGTCGGATCGCATCGGGTGAAGCACGTTTCGACGGTTGTACAACTGACAGTGATGGGTTTCTGTGCTGGGTGATTACCGATTACGTTCTCTGCCGCGTTGATCATGTTCGGGTTTGGGACAATGAATCACTCGTTGGGTGCTTTGAGTGTGGGACGTTAGTGACGCCGGAAGCTGACGTAAGTGGCTGCGGATGTCATTGTCCAGATTGCAAGTCGACGCTGTAACGCAGGAATTTGAGCAGGAGCGATACCAGTGATTCACGGTCAATGGTTCACAGGCTTGATACTGACGCACATTGGCACATTGCTGATTTGTTTGTCTGGTCTGGCTCAAGTCTGGTCAATTTGGAGAAATGCAAAATGATTATTGATGGCGTGGAGTATGTGCGGGCGGATTCGGTGACCGCAGAGATTGGTGACATGCGGATTATTGTGGCGGATCGTGGATGGATTTTCGTTGGTCAATGCGAAGACCAAGACGACGGCAGTGTGATCATCACAAACGCTAGGAATATCCGCAGATGGGGCACAACTTGCGGCCTTGGAGAACTGGCAAGCGGGCCAACGTCGGAGACTGTGATTGATACGTATGGCACAGTCAGGACGACGCCAATTGTGTCAATCGCCGTGACTGGGGGTTGGTAGAATGGACTGGATAATCATAGGCAGCGATGGCAATGGCAATGGCAATGGCAATGGCAATGGCAATGGCAATGGCTATGGCTATGGCGATGGCAATGGCAATGGCTATGGCTATGGCGATGGCTATGGCGATGGCAATGGCAATGGCAATGGCAATGGCAATGGCTATGGCAATGGCGATGGCAATGGCGATGGCGATGGCTGGTGAGAAAGAGAGCAGATGATTCGTTCAAGCAGGGTAAACATCACGTTGCCGCCGGACTGGCGGCAGGCATTCCAAGCGGCCGCAAAGCGGGACGGCGTCCCGCTGAGTGACTGGCTGAGACAATGTGGCGCGGCCAACTTGCCAGAATCCGTACAGAAGCAGCTGAGTGAGCCACAGAAACCTGGAAGGCGATGAAATGCCAAACGCTGTTCTGGCCGTCACGTTGGCTGTTTTTGCCTTTGTTGTGATGGCTAGCTGGAGGGAGGATGAATGATGGAGCGTTGGACGAGCGTTGTCTGGAGTGACAGCGGCATCGAGCGGATTTGCACAACATCAGCTCTGGAAGCGGCTAGATGGCTGACGCCTGGAACATGCTACGGAGTTGGCAATGGAAGGCGAGAGGCTCGGCGGATCGCTGAAGAGCGGGCCGCCCAGTTCAGGAGGGCAGGGCGTGGTCTATGACATTGGTCTGGCGGATTACATCCGCAGGAACGGAATTGACAAACAGGCATTGCTTGACGGCTTTCCGATCCAGAAGGAACCAGAGCAGACGCGGAAAGAGGCTGTACAGCTCCGCTGGGGTTATCGCCGGCGGGCAGATCTGACAAACGACGAATTGGCCGACATTGTTGATATGTATCGGCACGGCGCAAAGATCAAGCACATCGCGGGCAAGTTCAACATCCGTAGCGAGACTGTCAACAAGATCTTGGATTCGGCCGACGTTGCCAGACGGCGGAAGCCAACGCGAAGAGTCGACAAACAGGCGGCGATTGACATGCTGCTGGCTGGTGCTTCCGCAGCGAAAGTGGCAGAGGTTCTGGAGTGTGCGGAGCACACTATTTTGGAATACAGGCGAGAGCTGAAAGACACAGGGAGGTTGTAGAATGCTTGTTTTATCGCGTCACGCAAATGAGACCATCGTAATCGGGGATGATAAGACTGGCGAAAATCTGATAACGATCACGCTGGTTGAAATGAGAGGCGACAAAGTCCTCATTGGAATTGATGCACCGCGTGATCTGGATGTGCATCGCGGTGAAGTCTGGAACAGCATTCAGGAGAAGAACCATGCCGCGAAGTAGAACCGGCTGGCATTGCCAGCGTTGTCATAATGACGCCAAGTTCTTGACGGGTGTGGAGCACCTGCACGGCGGTCAGTGTTACGTGTGGAGTATGATGAGCGACCTGGAAGGCTCAGAGATCTGCTTCCAGGTGGAGCGGCTGGAATATCAGGTACTCTGCCGGCACTGCTGGAGAGCACAAAAGCAGGTCATGGAATACGGCGGCGTCAATGTGGTGAGGGTGCAGTGACCAACAGCAAGCAAAAAGGAAGCAGGGGTGAAAGGGAATTCGCTGAGCACTTCGCGGCTGAAACGGGCTACATCACTCGCAGAACTCAGCAGTATTGCGGCACCGAAGGAACGTCAGACGTTACCTGCGAAAGCCTGCCAAGGCTGCACATCGAGTGTAAGTATGGTGCGCGGCCGAATATCCAGGGGGCCATTGAGCAGGCGGTGCAAGACAAGAAATCTGATCATCTGCCGATTGTCGGCAGTCGTCAGGTGAGCACAAAACACAAAGGTCAAGAATGGCTGATCACAGTCCGACTTGGCGATCTGATGGAACTGGCCGCAATGCTGAGGGGCGAAGAATGGAATCCCTGACAAATGTGGAGATGCACAAACGCAGCGAAGCGATGACCCGATACGTAAATGAGATCTGGAAACAGCTTTCGACACAGATCGAACTTCCAGACATCAACAACCCGCTGGACCGTCAGCGGTGGCTGAGAGAAAACGGCATTGGGATTCACACGATTAACAAGCGACACATTCGGTAGCGGCAGGCGTCACTGTGAGCCGTTGTGCTGACGTTTGCTGAGTGGCCTGGACTGGTCACGCTCCTGCCCGGTGACCCAACGACGGCAACAGGGGTGACGGGTGCTTCTCGGTAGAGCGACCTGGCCAAGTCGGAAAACTGGCCATATTGAAACCGATGAAAATCAACGGAAGAACAAAGCGAGAGACGCTGTACTGGCTGCAACGGGCCAGACGAAATCAGGAAACATATAGGCCAGATTCCGCAGCCTGGACAATGAATCTCGAATGCCTGGAAATCTTCCGACAGGAGCTGTCGGAACATCTGAGAGCAGAAGTATCGGAAGGAAAGTAGTTCTTTTCAGAAGGAAGGAAGGCAAATGGAACTGATCAGAGGCCGAACACCACGGCCGCAGAAAGTGATGTTGTACGCATCACACGGCGAAGGCAAAAGCACTTGGGCTAGCCAGGCACCGGGTGCAGGCTTTGTCCAGACCGAAGACGGTCTGAGCTTCATCGACTGCGTCAAGACGCCGCTATGCAAAAGCATGGCTGACGTTTACGAAGGAATAGAGATTTTTAATCAAGATTCTGAGACGCGGTGGATTGTCATTGATTCCATCGACTGGGCACAGAATCTGGTATGGCAAGACTTAGTCAAACGCCATAACTGGGAGTCCATTGAAACTCCCGGCTACGGCAAAGGCTTTACCCTGGCACTGGAGGAGGTGCAGAAGCTCCTGACGGTGCTTGACGGTTCTATCGCCTGTGGTAAAAACGTCATCCTCATCGGCCACGCTCATGTTAGAGCGGTCAACAATCCTGGCGAGGAGAGTTACGACCGCTGGGAGCCGAAACTGCACAAGCTGGTGAATCCTGTTGTGCAGGAATGGTGCGACCATGTTCTTTTTGCTACTCGAAAGACGATGGTCAAGAAGGAAGACCAAGGATTCGGCAAGACTCGCAAGATCGCCACAGGGTCTTCAGAGACGGTGCTGAAATGCACGCCGAAGCCGACGCATGAGGCAAAGAATCGGGCGGGGCTGCCTGACGAACTGCCTTTCAGCTTTTCAGCATTCCGAGATGCACTGGCCAGCAAACTTCAGAAGGAAGGTAAATAGAGATGGGAAACTTAAGCAACTTCAACGCATCGGATCACAAGTCCGAAAGTTACGAGCCTTTGAACGGTGAATACACATTCGGCATTCTTGACGCCGAAATCGACGTTATGGATGACAACCGGACGCGGCTGGTCGTTCAGCTTCAGGTGACAAGTTCCAAGGACAACAATCGACTGCAATACGACAGGATCTGGTTGAAGCACGCCACATCTGCGCAGGCACAGGAGATCGGATTGCAGCGGCTGTCTCAGTTGCTGTACGCCGCCGGCATTCCAGACGCTGACGACACCAGCGAACTCATCGGCCGCACGGTGCGGGCGATCTGCGGGCCGCAGAAGCGA
>Ga0208767_1001262_pt1 | contig 20233 bp, 22 predicted proteins | sample VirMetDEL_Mar_21_FD_184514 | JGI IMG/M metagenome (GOLD analysis project Ga0208767, IMG submission 184514) | Aqueous microbial communities from the Delaware River and Bay under freshwater to marine salinity gradient to study organic matter... | ecosystem: Environmental > Aquatic > Marine >... | reverse complement strand
TTTTTAAATTCATTTTTTTTTTTTTTTTTATTTTTATATCTATATGAACTTAAAAAATTTTAAGACATTATTTATCAATTTAAATCAATCTACAGATAGATTAAATTTTATAACAGAACAATTAAATAAAACAAAATTATCATACGAAAGAATTAAAGCAATAGACGGATTACTTATGGAAGATAAGCAAAAATACTTATCTAGAAAATTATTTAAATGTATGAGTAATATAGAAGAAAATATTTATAGGAGAGTTGGATTATTTAGGTCTCAATTAAAAGCGTTAAAATACGCAATAGATAATCATTATAATGGCGTAATAATTTTGGAAGATGATGTAGAATTATTAAGCGATTTTGATGTTGATGTTGATATACCTGATGATTGCTATATACTCTATTTAAATGGAGGGATGTGGACTACAAAAGGAAAAGAGACATTTGATAAATCTAAATTAAAACCTAACTCTGTTATAAAAATAAAAGATTTTAAATTAGTTGGTTCTTATGCTTATATTATTCCTAGTTTAGATAAGATAAAAGAGGTATATGATATATTGGTATTTAATAAGATGACTACATATGATATTGCTTTAATTAATTATATACAATCAAAGGGGACCTGTTATCTATATACGAATAAGTTAGTCCAACACAGATACGATTTTGATAGCACGATTACGAAGAGTTGGAAAACTTCTTATAAGATAAAATCAATTTTATAATTTTATTATATTTTTTTTTTATTTATTATATATATATGACAAAACATATAGAAGAAAATGATGAATTAAGTGATGGAAGTGAAACAGATATTATAGATAATGATGAAAAAAATGTTATAGAAAATAAAGAAAATGTTACACAACCAGAAAAACCAAAACGAGTTAGACCAGCAAAACATAAGACTATTAAAAGTGAATGTGGAAATGATATTATATTAAAGTATAGAAACAAAGAAACAAAAAATAAACCTATTGTAGTTTATTATGAAGATTTAGTAGAAGAAAAACCTCAACCTGTTATAATTAAAAAAAAAAGAGGCAAGGGAAGACCTAGAAAAAACCCTATTATTCAATATGTAGATGGTGATGGTAATAATGTAAATGATAAGAGTGAAGCACAACAAACTATTATAAACGCACCTGTAGAAGAAAAAATGAGTGAAAAAGATTTAAAAATGATAGAGTTACAGCAACGAATAATGGAATTGGAAACAGTAAGTGGGAAAAAAATAAGGGCAACTAAAAAAGGTAATATTGATAAAAGACAAACAAAGGAACCTACAGAAAAGCAATTACAGGCAAGAAAAAAATTCTTAGAAGCAGGTAAATTACGAAGAGAAAGGTTAAAAATGGAAAAGGAAAATAAAAATAAAATAGAAAATAAAGAAAATGTCAAACAAGTATTAGACGAACTTACAGAAATTAAAAAAGAAAAATTAAAACAAGAAGAAGAACTTAGGAAAAAAATAGTTAATGAAGATAAAAAAATAATAGAAGATAATAAATATGGTAAATATGGAGCAGATATTTTTAAATGAACTTTCTAGATTACTTAAAGGAAAAAAAAAAGTAGATACAAAAAATACAAAAAATACGATTACAAGTGAATTTTTGATTTTGTTTATATATATATAATATATATGTTTCTCTGTATGTATATTATTATATATTATATTATAATAATATATATATATTTTTGTATTTTTGTATTTATGGTATATATATATATAAGTATATAAGTTATAATCACTCCTTATAAGGGGTAAAATCATCGAATACAATTTTTAATTTTAAAAATGTATTAATTACAAAAAATTTGTATCTGGATTAGACATTTTAAGGTGCTAATCCCTGAAACCAACAATTTTCACCATATAATAACTTATTCAATTTTTGAATTATTTTCTTTTGATTCTCTTCTAAGATGTTAATTCTATTTTTTAATGTTTCATTCTCATCTATTAATTCCTGAATACCTTTTATACATATTGGAGTTAATAAACTATAGTCCATACCTTGATAATCTGGCATCAGTTCGCAACATTTATCTTCTTCATCGCAATTACAATCTTTCATATTTCCTTTACAAGTTTTACATTCAAGTTTCATAGCATCCTTTTCTCCTTTGACTATGGCATTATTAGGAAAGATTGCTTTAAATTCGTGTGCTAAAAATCCTAAACAATCTTGAGAATCTTTTAAATAGTTAAATTGTTTCGGTTTTAATTTTCTAATCTTATCTAACATAGAATCCATTTCAATAACATTTTCTTTTAATCTATAATCGCTACCATAATAAATAGCAATACTACTTGTTGAGTTTTGATACATATAACCTATTGTATTTCCATCATACCTACAATTATAATAATTTTGACCATTAGAACTTCCTAATTCGTGGTCACAATCCCAATAAACATTATTTCCTTCTAATAAAGTTCTTGTGAAACTACCAGTGGAAATCGTTAGAGCAACACTACTCGTAGGATTAACTCCAATAGCAATGTTATCGTGAAATTTCGCTTTACCATTAACATCTAATTTATTATTCGGGTCTGGAGAAAACCCAAACCCAATCCCTACATTACCTGATGTGGAATTAATTGTCATTTTTGTCGAGTTGTTTGCTCCTATACGCATATCGTGGTTAGTTTTCGTTCCAATAAATCCTCCTGTTGCTGAAGCGTAAATTCCTTGTTCTATTGAATAAGTTGTATTGTTATAAAACACACCCCAACTATCACCAGAATCTTCAATATGTAATTTATATTGAGGGTTTGAATACCCAATACCTACATTACCTGTCCCTTGTTGTAAGGTCATTTTTTGACCATAAGCACTTAATATCATATCCGTAGCAGAATTTGTCCCGATTTCTGTAGAAGTTGAATCGTGATACAAGAAGGAATTACTAGATGTGGAATCCCATTTCTGGATGTATCCATCCGCTGATGATACGTGTAATTTTGCGGTTGGAATGACAATTCCAATACCTACATCACCTGTATTTATATAAGAATTTCCCGTATCATCAAATTTTATATTAGAACCTATATTCGCTATTCCTTCTGTTAATTTTAAATTAGGAGTTGTAAATTCTCTGTCAAAACCATTATAATATAATAAATCATTATATTTAGTTTCAACATAAGGAGGAGTTCCTAATTTATCATTAAAAAATATATATTCTTTCTCACCACTAAAAAATACACTTTTTTGTGTTAGATAAACTTTTACGGAGTTTGTTGCTGTTGTTGCTGTTGAAGCATTACCAGTTAAAGCACCTATAAAATTTGTTGATGTAATACTTGACATACCTGTTATTGTTGTTAATGTATCACCGAGATTGAAAATTGTATTACCTATCGTAACATTACTGTATAGTAACTGATTATTTTGAATTAATCCGTTTAAATTTGCGGTGGTTAAAGAAGTTAATAAACTTCCATTTCCCGCATATATTCCACTTGCTACTAAATTACCACTACTATTTAATGTTAAACTACCATTAGCATTATATATATAAATTGTTCCACTTCCTACTTGCTGTATTTCTGTATCACTACCTGTATTTTGAATTTTTAAAACATCTTGATAGTGTGTAATATTTGCTTCATATTGAGTCATAGTTGGTTGCCCTTTGATTTGAATACCTGCTGATTGACCTGAATTTTTTAATAATAATTGATATGTTTGAGAGTTATTTGCTTCGATTTTTAATTGTTGAAAAAATGGATGATAAAATAAATGATTATTATCTAATAAATTATTTGAACCATCACTAAACACTAATTTTAAATTTCCATTATAATCACTATTATTTACTTCAACTTTATCTATCAATCCATTTATATTAGGAGCAGAAAAAGTTTGAGTAGATGGATTATATTTAATATCAGTATTAAATAAAATAATTTGAGGTCTATTATCAACATATTTTATAAATCCTAAATAAAAATCATTATTTGAAGATTCACTACGAGTTTTAACTAAGTAATTATTTTTAAATCCATAAATATTAGACATTATTTAATATATATAAATATAATAATATTTATATAATATATATAATGTGTCCTTTAGACTTTAAAATTTTACGAGTGAGTAACCGAGGTCAAAATTGCCTTCAACAAATAGCAAATAAGCAATATGCGGTTAATATACCACCTGAATTGAGAATACCTAATAAGATTATAAAAGTCTCAGTAATTAATGCTACTATGGCGTTTAACACGGATGCTACTTTTAATACATATACAGAAATTGGTGTAACTTCTAATATTTGTAATGGTTTTGATACTGAAGTTGATGGTAGTTATAGAAGCAAAAATTATGAATTATTATTTAATGTAGATACATCTACATATGGAAAACAAAATAATAATTTAATTACATTTCATTCCCATAGTGAAAACTTTGAATTTATTACTAATACATTGCCCGAGAAATTAATTTTTACTAGTGTTGCTACAACTGGTGCTGGTGTATTGGTGCCGATTACTAATAATAATTATATTAGTTTCATTTTAAAATTAACTTACTTTGATAAAGACGAGTTATATAAAAATAAGTAGTATAAAAATATTTTTTAAAAATATTTTAAAAAAAAATTGAATTGAAAATTAAAGATAATAATTATAAAATGTCAATTATTATATATAACAAGTATAACCAATCGTGTATCTATAAAATTTATTGTAAAGACTACAATGTAAAGGAATTTTATGTTGGTTCTACAGAAAATTTTAAAGATAGACGAAACAAACATAAAACGAGATGTAATAACCCTAATGATGATGGATATAATATTAATCTCTATAAATTTATGAGGTTAAACGGAGGTTGGGAAAATTTTATAATGGAAAAAATTATAAATATATGGGTCTATACGGCAGATGAGAAATTTCAAGAGGAAAGGAAATGGTGGGATTGGTTAAAACCACCTTTAAACGATAGAATACCTTATCTAACAAATTTAGAGAAAAAAGAATATGACAGAAAAAAAAGTAGGAGATACTATAATAAAAACAAATCTAAAATAAAGAAAAGAAACAGAGAATATTATGCTAAAAATAAGTTAAAAACATTATTGATAAATAAACCTTTAAAAAACAATTTTTATAATGTATGGTCTATTCCTGTAAAATAATATAGAAATATATATATAATGAGTTATGATTATACATTTATGAATTATGTGATTGCTATTCCTTCTTATAAAAGGAATACTAAATTAAATAATACTACTTTAAAGGTGTTACAAAGTTATAAAATTGATAAAGAATCAATTTTTATTTTTGTTGCGAATGAAGAGGAATATGAATTATATAAAAATACTTTGGACGATTATTATAAAGAAATTATAATAGGAGTAAAAGGAATGTCTAATATAAGAAATTTTATTACTGACTACTTTGTTGAAGATACAAAAATATTTTTTATTGACGATGATATCGAAGGATTTTTTGAAGTTTATAATGATGTAGATAATGATAAAAAAAATAATTATTTAGAACGATTATGTGATTTAGATAAATTTATAAACGAAGGGTTTAATACATTAAAGAAAGAAGGGTGTAACCTGTTTGGGGTGTATCCTATAAAAAATCCATTTTTTATGAAACCAGAAAATTATTCTACTGATTTAAAATATATAATTGGATTCTGTTATGGAGTATTTAATAAAAAGAATTTAAAAGTAACCATAGACCACGGCGAAGATTACGAGAGGAGTATGTTATATTATTTGGCAGATAACAAAGTTGTTAGATTTAATAATGTTACTTGTCAAACAAAATGTTATAAAAAAAATAGTGGAGGAATGAATATAGGAAACGAGAGAAATCACGAACTCATTTTTAATAGTATCAATTATTTAAACAGCAAATATCCAGAGTTATCTAAATTAAAATTTTCAAAAAAACGAGGGACTGCTGAATTAAAATTAAAAGATAATAGATAATTTTTTTTTATTATTTTATATATATATAATATAATGTCATTCAATTCTAGTCCTCCATTTATGAAACGATGGGTAACGGTAGCATTACAAAATATAGGAATCAATCCAAATAATCCAGATATAAAAACTGCTAATTTAAATTTAATTTATGATAGAGATGATTATCGAGCAATAGGTTATCGAGGGTCACAACCCCCCTATTATTTAACAATTAACCGACAAATGATACCTAATGTCATTTTTACAGATATGGGACAAATTTTAAAAAGAGTATAGATAAATATTTTTTATAATTTATTTGTATTTATATTATAAATGGAAATACAAATAGATTTAGTTTTAATTGAACTTCAAAAAATTAAAATATTAAATAGAAATATTCATAGAGAGAATGTAACGGGGATAAAGAGGGTTGCTATTGAAAAGCGTGATATTGAATTTAATACTAAACATATATACGGATTTCCTTGCGAATCCATTAAATTTGGGACTACTAATAAAAGATTTACTAAGAAAGAAAATGGACGAAATTGCTATTCTGTTTGGAATGAGAGATACCCCGCATTATACAACTCCTTATTAAATCTAGCATTATATGTGATACCTGATGATTTTAATCAGGATTTATTAAATATTACAGTTAATAAAAATCTAAAATGTATTCCACATAATGATAAAAATAATGGCGATTCTATCATAATAGGAATTGGTGATTATACAGGGGGCAGACTGATACTACATCATAGCGAGACAGATTTAGAATATATTGATATCAAAAATAAACCATATAGATTTAATGGGAAAAATATAAAACATTCTACAGAAGATTTTGAAGGTAATAGATATTCTATTATTTATTATTCATAAAATAATATAATATATAAATATATATGTCTTTACAAAGAGAAAGGAATAAAATAGAAACAAATAAAGATGGTTACAAACAGAACAAAATAAATGTTACTGTCAATATTGGTAGTGAAGATAAAAATACAATTAATGATGTGGGGAAAGAAAAAGCAAAACCTAAAGCAAAAGCAAAACCTAAAGCAAAAACAAAACCTAAAGCAAAAGCAAAACCTAAACCCAGACCAAAACCACCTAAAGCATTACCAGAAGAAGATGTTGATGGAGATATAAATGAATTAAAATCAAAAATAGCATTATTTACTAATAAAAAAAAGCAATTGCTAGACAGAAAAATTGATATACCTAATCATATCTTTGATTTACCAGAAATTAATATGAAATCTAGAGCATCAATTAAAAATTTATTGGATAAAATCAATGGAAAAATTTTACTATTGGATAAAATTTTAGAAACAAACCCACCTCAATTATCAAGAACACCTTCTACAATAGCACCAGTAACCCCATTTTTCGGCAATACAACACAACGAACACCTCAACAACCACTATCAAGATACTCACCTTTTGGATTTGGATTTCCACAAATTAAACCATTTCCTACACAAGCACCAGCAAAACCAGCACCTACACCAGCACCAGCACCAGCACCTACACCTACACCAGCACCAGCATCTACAGAAGCACCAGCAAAACCAGCACCTACACCAGCACCAGCACCAGCACCTACACCAGCACCAGCACCAGCACCTACACCAGCACCAGCACCAGCACCTACAGAAGCACCTATAAAACCATCACGAAGACCAGATGAAAATCCACCTGCTGAAGCACCAGTCCCAGCACCACCAGAAGAAGAATTTACAGAATCTAACCCTTATAAAGGACCATTAGATAAAAGAAGAGATACGCTAATAAATTATATACAAAGAGAATTTAATACAGAAAGAAATCAAATAGGATTATTATATATACATAGAGAAAACCAAAGGGCATTAGATTTAATTAACCTTGCTAGAACTAAAAAAAATTTAGAAAAAGAAGAATTTGAAACTGCGATGTCGTCAAAGGTTACTATGGATTATACTAATGGTCTATTTGAACCTGCTGTTGCTTTAAGAAATATAAGAGGTGGTTATACTTTAAACGCTAATAGTAATATTAAGTTAGTAGAATATGATGACCCAAATATAACCGACCCAACAATTAAGCAATATAAAGTATATGATAATGATGTAGAAATAAGAGGAACAAATAGTAGAGGGGAGTCTGTGGAAGAAAGAATATTTAATCAATATGGCGATATATTTAGAAGTGAGGATATTTTAAGAGGTCATCTAGAATCAACCAAGAGACCTACACCAGCACCAGCACCATCTCCAGCACCAGCACCAGCACCAGCACCCACTCCAGATGATATTGTTCCAGAAATAGCACCAATTAATGAATTAAGTAGTGAAAGAAGATTGGAGTTAGAAGGATTTAGGAAAAACCTATATTATATTGGAGATACAGAAGTTGATAATATTATAGATGGATTAAATAATGAAATACAAACTGCTTTAGACGACCCCACTCCATTAATTCCCGAGTATATCACACTAGATTTTACCAGAGGAAATATACCTTTAGCGGTTGCTGTAAGAAGTGTCACAAATGTCCCTACAAGTCAGTTAGTTTCTGCCCGTTTCGAACAGATAGACCCTACTTCATATATACCTGGTGCTGACCCTGCTTATTACCTATATTTAAATAACGAAATAATAAATCATCCTCAAACAGTAACACCAAAAATTTATAATAGATTCGGCGGAAGATACACAGGTAGAGACCAAGAAGGTTTCAATCCAGTATTAAAGTATCCATTTAGACCTTCTTCAGGAAGACAAGATTTAAGTGTGCCAGAAACAACTGTTCCAGAAACAGAATGGGCGGAGTCAAGTAACCCTACAGGTCAAAGTGAGGGTGACAGGCGAGAAGAACAGGATTTAGCGTTTATTAGAACAGGGGCAGGAGGTATTCCTTTAATCACAAAAAAAGATATAGATGCTTTAAGTGGGGCGTTATCATCAGGTTGGGAATCATTTAAAGATTTAGTTGAAAATAGCGAGGAATATAAAAGGCAACAAAGACAAGCACCTACCGCTCCATTTACAGATAAATTTGATGTTATAAGGCAACCCTAATAAATTATTTTCTGTTATTATAATATGGAGATTAAAAGGAAGCGTGGAAGACCTAGGAAAATAATATATAATGAAACAAAATTTATAAAAGGAAATTTTTGTCTATATTTTGATTAATACTTAAAGATTATAATATATTATAATATGGACTAATATAAGTCCCGTCTGTATAAACCTCCATATTGACTCATTTTTATCCCATTTTTAATAGATTTATGGTTAAAAATCTATAATTGATATAAATATTTATATTGATTATAGAATTTATTTTAATTTTTGTCCTTTTTTAATTCCACCCTGTTTGACCGCTTTAGCAAATGCCTTTCTTGCTTGTAATTGTTTAGCAGTTGGTAATGCTCTTGCTTTAACTACTTTAGCAGATGACCCAGTTACAGGTCTTGCTTGAACTACTGTAGCACCCATCGCTTTTGCTACTGTTTCAATTTTTCGTGGTCGTCCAGGTCCTTTTTTTGCTTGTAATGCTTTAGCAGTAGGTAAAGCAATTGCTTTAACTACTTTAGCAGATGAATCAGTTACAGGTCTTGCTTGAACTACATAAGCACCCATAGAATCCGCTACTTTTTGAATATTCCTAGGTCGTCCAGGTCCTTTTCCTGATTTTGGTTTGGATGCTCGTGCTTTTTGAGCGTCTAAACAGGTGGTCCATTTACTAACTTTTCCAGTAGATGGATTCATAGTTTTTCTGGTCCAGCATTTATTATCTTTCGAGTATGGCATTTATATTATATATAAATATTTTTTTTTAAAAATTATTAATTAATAATATGAAATTTTTATTTTTTTTACAGGTTTAGGAAATGTAATTAGATGATTGTGTATTCCCATTGTTTGATGATACGCAATAGGTTTCGGTTTAGGATGAGTGTGAATTTTTGGTTTAGGATGAGGAAACATATATACTATATAAATATATTTATTCTGTATGAAATTCATCTTCATTAAATATTATTTTACAGAATCTTTTATAGTATTTGTCTTTTGTAGGAGAATTTACTTTAACATATAAAAACGAATAAGGTTCATTCCAACAAAATTTTAATAGTTTGTCTTGTATTTCTGGACTTAAATCAAATAATAATTCATCTTTAATTCTATCAATCTCTGTGCGATTACAACTCCTATATATAATTACATCACTCAAAGCATTTCGAAATTCGAGAGGACATAAGGAAAACTTTTGATTTGTTATCATAATAGATAAACCACCAATCCCTTCTTTGCTATCATTGTGCGTACAATGTCTTCTATTTAAAAAAACTTTAGATAAGATTCTGCTTCTGGAAATATCCCGAATACAATCATCTAACAGTAATAAATTATTATAATTTTCTCCTTCATATAACTCATCTACAATATCAATAATTAAATCATCATTAAATTCGTTATAAACCTGATTTTCGGGTAATTTATCAATAAATTTTTTTGGAAGTGTTGCCATAGATGGACTGATTAAAAATATTCTATCAAAATATTTATATAGATAAATGGGTTTGTCTTTATTTTTTTTAGTAGGATGACTCATTAATAATGACATCATTAAATTAGTTTTTCCTGAACCTGGACTTCCACATATCATCATCGCAAAGGATTTTTTAGGTAATGGGTCTTTTGGTATATAAGGTAAGTCTTTTAAACTATCAATATCTATTCCTGCTTTGGGTATGTTAGAAAGATTATTTTTTATTATTTTCATAAATATTATTATTTAATGATATTTTTTTTTTATAAAATATCATCTATAACCAGATTATTTAATATAGCATCTTGTAATTGATGATTCTGTAAATCATCTCGTATAGCATCATCATTTGTTGAGGTTTCTTCAATGATAGGAATTAATGGTTGAGGTTTATTTTGAGAAAATCCTCCTACTTGATTAGCAGGTATTTCTGTTATTATTGGTTTAGGAATTGATGGTTTAAAAGTAGGTGGTGTGTAAGAAGGTATGTTTGTTTCTAATTCTCTTCTTCTGGATGTTATAGGTTGAGGAATAATATTTGTATCGTGTATTTCAAATAATAAAGATACTTCATAATTGACATCATTAAAATCTATTAAAATGTCATTTTGGTCTCTTAAACTGAGTTCTAAAGAACCTATTTCATTACTATTGATAACACTAGAAAACAAACTTGATTGATATGGATTATAATTTATTATTTCACCGAATGGTTTATTGATTGGAATTTTTTGGATAATATTTCTATAATTATTATTAGTAGTTGTAATAACATTTGTCACTGGTAAATTGGTATGGACGAATATACTATGGATGGTATTAAGGTTAATAACATCATTACTAGTTGCTGTGCCTCCAGAAGAAATAACTAAATCTTCTCTATTAAAACCGAGTGCTTTTGCCAGATTTCTAGAATTATCTTGACTAAAATTAATTGTATGTTGTGTAGCATCAGTATTTGTTAAGGTAACTTTATTTTTTTTATCATCAAATGTAGCAGAATAAGGAAATGATACATTATTAGTAATTTCATCTATTAAATCATATATATCGTAATGCTGTTCTGTTAAAATTAAAGACGGGGACCCATCTAAATATAAATTAATATTATTAAGATTTGAAGAAAAATTATAGAAGGAAACAGGAATCTCGCAACTTGATAATTGTATATGAATATCCTGAGATGATGTAGAACGACTTATTTTAGCATCCAAATTTATTTTCATATTGCTATTTAAAGACGAACTTAATTGTATTACTTCTTTAGAACGAATAAATAATAAATAAGCATTATCCAAAGTATTTGTATCAATAGACATTATATATAATATATTTATTTTTTTTTAAAAATTTTATATTTTTATATAATATAACAAATGGAAAGACAACAACAAGTAGAAGTCCAACAACAAGTTTCTATGCCAATGGGTTTAAGATATGACCTCGCAGTGAGTGATTCTGTCCCTGCTAACAGAAATATCGCTCAATTTCTCGCCTCTAATGCTTCAGTTTTTGGAGTATCAAATAATACTATAAGAATAAATGTATCATCTGGAAGTTTCTTAGATTTAAAAAATGCTCTTTTACAATATGAATTAAAAAATACTACATCACAAACAATCCAACTCGATGGTGGTGCGGATTGCGTCATAAATCGAATTAGAGTCCTCTCGAGTGATGGTAGTGAAATTGAAAGGATAGACTCATACAACATTATTGCGTCTATATTAGACCAATACACCACCAATGACTCATCTTTAAGGGTGTTATCTGCTTTAAAAGGTAGTCCTAGTAGATTAGATGATACTCCCTTATTTGATGAATTCACATTTTCTACAACAGGAACTGCTTATGATTCTAGTGGAACATCCACAGGTTTAAATATGAAAGCGTCCGCTACTATTGGAGGTGACCTTTCTCTCAAAAATGATAAAGGTGGGCGAGGTTACGACCATAAACAGGCAGATAAACTTGCTACAACTGTAGTAAGGAAATATTCTTTCGGTCTCAAATTAGGTTTATTTAATAGTTTGACTTCTAAATTATTGCCACCTAATACGCCCTTCCAGCTAGAAATCCAACTCGAAAATTCAGGTGCTAATTGTCTTGTCAATGTAGGTGCGGATGCTGTCCCAACTTTTACAGTCGAAAATGTAGAATTACACATCCCAGCAATAACTATTAATGACCCCGCTTTTATGGCAAGAATGGATGATTTAATGAATAGAGGAATGTCGTGGAAAGCAAACACTTATCAACATTTCGTAAATACTACTTCTGCTAGTGGTAGCAAAGATAACATCCAATTAGGAGCAAGGGCAAGGTCATTAAAAGGTTTAATAACTGTTCTTCGTCAAAATAATAATATCACAGCGAATCAAAAATTTAAAATTTCTAAAAGGTCCATTCAATATGTTAGCGATTATATCTACAAAATTGGTCCAAATAACTACCCCATCGATCGGGTAGAGATAAAAACCTGTGACACAGGTGATGCTAATGGAACAGATTCAAATGTTAGACTGACAGGTAATCCTTCTCTAAATAATGTAAATATTGCTGAGGCGTATGCTCAAATGTTAAGATTAAGTGGTAATCTAAATCAATCCAATCCTTCCTGTTTAATAGGTCCAGAAGCGTTCGGTCAAAGTGAAGTAAATAATGGATGTGGTGTATTAGCAATTGATTTATCTGCTTACAGCGATGGTAGTGTAAATAGTGGTATCAATACAAATAATAATATGCCTGTATCTATTGAAATTAGTAAATTATCAACTGTTATCGCAAGTCAAGACCTTCAATTAGATACTTTCTCTGTAAATGAATTGGTCATTATGAGAATGCCTAATGGTGTATTAGCGTCAAGTTATTAAAAAAAAATATATTATTATATATATATAGTATGGAAAATATCCAGATGTCTATTTTGGATTATGACGGATTACAAGATGACGATGATAATTATTTTATTAACAAAATTGATATAATGCCTGATTTGCCTATATCATTTCATATAGATTTAAATAGTTATACAAAAACAAGTAGTAATTTGTATAAATATTTTCAAAATATAGAAAATGTAAAAGATTTGCCTTCTCCTTTCTATGAATTATATATAGATAATTTTGCGGAAAGAGCATATTATAGAACAAGATTCAAACCCTGTATAATAGAACTTATGGAACGGTTTATGAAGTAAATTTATATTTTGCGTAGTTGATTGACGCACCCTCTTTCTCTCCATCGCCTGTCTTATGGTTTAAAATATTTTTAATAAATCCTAATAAATTTAAATTTTCTGGATTATATTTTTCATAAAAATACATAGCATACATCCCTCTTAAGTTATGTGTGGATAAATCTTGTCTATAATGTATTTTTATGTATTTATTTAATCTTCGGGTCCAATTTTGAGAACTAACCCCGTCTGTATATTTTCTTAATTTTTTTAATAACTCTTTAAATTTACTAACTGATAATGTATTAGGAATAAGTTTAATATCTTTAAAAACAGATTTGCCATCCACACAATCAGTATAGCATTTGCTTAATTTCATTTTTAATACATTATTATATGATTTGAAATCATAATCTCTACTACCAATTTCATTAACTCTTCTACCAGATACAAATTGTAATAAAATAGCAAGGTCCTCAAATTTTATTTTATCTTTAGTAATATTAGATAAAATTTTATCCACCAATTCCTGATTAAAATCAATATTTGTTCTAGCAATACGGACATCTGTATCCATTTTGACAACTTTTTTAGTAATTTCATCAGGAGGTTTCAATCTTCTATAAATATCATCATCCATAAAATCTTGATAAGATTCTCTCAAGTATTTTTTTAGCAACGAATATCTATTAGTCAAAGTCCTTTCTTTAGGTTTATCAATAGTCAATATATAATTTAATTTAGATAATAATTCATCATCACTCCATTCTTCATCCTCAAACATTTCATCTTCTTCAAAGAAAGTATCTACTAACGCTCTTAATCTTATCGGTAAATTCGCCATTATATGTATAAAATATAAGTGATATAAAATAATTCAATTTTTTTCTTAAATATTAAAAAAAAAAATTAAATTCTAAAAAAATTGAAACATCTATTTTTCTTCTGTATTAAATTTTTTATTATCTTCTAAATCAATCACTTCTCTCTCACATTCAATACAGCAACATTTGATTTTACTACATCTAGAATGAACTAGATAATTTAACAGTGGGTTTATTAATGCTGATGCGATTACTGTTATCAATACAACATCAGTCATATTATATTATTATATACATATATTTATTACATTACTAAAATATATTATTATAATATAAATATGCCACCGATAGGAAGACTTACAAATAGCGTTGCCGACGAATATTTAAAAAGTTTAGGAGAATATTATGATGAAGTAGCAGAGTTTGAATCTAAAAGACAAGAACAAACCTGGTTACAATCACCAGACGAAAAACTACAATTTACCGAGCAGAATACAGAAACATTTATACAAGAACCCTATGAACCAACCGAAGCAGATTTAGGATATGCTATATTTGCCAAAGATAGTTATAAACCAGTTAATCAAAGGTCAAATTTTAATAACTATGAATATTTAATAAATGATAGCACAGATAGTATTGCTACTTATAAAAATGAACTGAATAAAGAATTAGTTTTTGCTCTAAAAGGGTCATCTCCAGAAACTGCGGTTGGAGATTTTTTTAGAAATACTGGTATTGCTCTGGGTTCAGTTGGGTCAGTATTTACATATCCTAAACATATAGAGAATACACAATTTATAAATAAAGTTAAATCTAAACATCCAAATAAAAAAGTTGTAGTTACAGGTCATTCAGCAGGTGGGTCATACGCAAATTATTTAGGCGTTGATAATCCTGATTATCAAGTATATAGTTATAATATGGGCACAGGTCTTCCTTTAATAAAAAATTGGTTATCGTGTCAGTTAGGAAATTGCGAGAATATTAAGAACTATAGGATTGTAGGAGACTGGGCAAGTAGTTTCTCTGGTCTATCACAGGGTAAGACTTTTTTACTCAAACCACGTATTTCTACAAAAGAAATAGAAGAACAAGCAGAACAAGTCGAAAGGTTTTATCTACCTGCGGAGGTATCAATAGCACACGGGATAAATCAATTTATAGATAGAAAAGATAATTTAAAAGAAGATTATGGTAGATACGGACGAAAGATGGCAGGTGGGTTAGGTGCTTTAGCAGGTTTAGCAGGAACTGCTTTATTAAAAAGTCAATTTGTTACAGGTCAAGTAGGTAGAGAAGCAGGAGCAGAAGCGGTAAGACAAGTTAGAGCGAGAGATATTGAAATGGGAGCGAGACCAGTAGCAACTTATGCTGACCCAACAACTCCTATTAGACGAAGGATATTGTTTCCAGAACCTACCAACATCGAGAAATATATTAAAAGTCCTGTTAGCACTATATATCAAGGTATTCATTCAATAGCAGGTCCAATACGAAGTTTAAATGATTTCTCTCAAAATATGATAGGAGTTGGTTTAGGTAAGTTAGCAGGTGAGGTAAGTTATGACTTATTTTTTAAACCAGGAGAGGAAGATATAGAAAAATTTTAAATGTTATTATATATATATAAGATGAATTTCATACTAAGAAAAAGTGATAGACCTTCCAAAAAATTTGTGATAATAATGGATAAAATGAAACATCATTTCGGTCAAGCAGGAGCAATGGACTACACATTACATAATAAAGCAGTTAGAGATGACCGCAAGAAGGCATATATCAACAGGCATTTTAAAAGAGAGAACTGGTCTAAATCAGGAATCCATTCGGCTGGTTTCTGGTCTCGCTGGATACTTTGGAACAGACCAACTATAGAAGAGAGCATAAGAGATGTAGAGAAAAGGTTTAATATAAAAATAAAATATGATAGATAAAATAATCTCTTACAAATTTTTTGTAATTAATACATTTTTAAAATTAAAAATTGTATTCGGTGATTTTACCCCTTATAAGGAGTGATTATAACTTATATACTTATATACATATATACCATAAATACAAAAATACAAAAATATATATATATTATTATAAAAAAATATATAATAATTTACATACAGAGAAACATATATATTATATATATATAAACAAATCAAAAATTCACTTGTATTTGTGTTTTTTGTATTTTTCGTATTCGGGGGTTTGAATACTAAATATTGATTTCCTGATATTTGCCTTAAAAAAAATTATACATAATAATTTTCTTTATCGCAGATAAGTATTTTCCTTATTATAAATCGCTGTCATAATCATATTCAGGTTCCTTATATTTTACACCCAACATATATCTAACATTTTTAATTGTTTTATCTTCTAACCCCATTTTTCGTAATTCTTTAGTAATCATAATACCTTTCGCTTGGTCTTTATTAATTTTTATGTAGTCATTCCATTTTGATTTAATATCTTTAATTGTCATCATATCATCTTCGTTATGTGTAATATCAAATATATTACTATTAACAATAACATCCTCTTTAGATAATGAGTTATCATACAACTCCTCCATAATTGATTTAAACTTAATCGGTTTAAATTCATCAATATATGAATCTAATAATATTTTTATAAACGCCAGTTGATTATTGATATTAGCACAGAATACACTTTTAATGTTATCATCCTGTAATTTATAAAATTGATTATCTTTTTTAGTATCTATCACATCTTGTGTCGTATATTCATAAGGGCAGTCATAAATTTCCATTTTTTCTAGAGCATCATTCGGTTTAACTTGTAATATAGAGTTTGTATTGATTAAAATGTGGAAATTGAAGAATGTATCAATTGGGTCAGTTTTCATAGGTCTTGTGGATATTTTATCACCACCACTAGTTAATCTTTTTATCATTTCACCATTAATAGTAGTGTCTTCTGTTGTATTTTCATTAGCAATTAATAAACGGCAATGGACTTTATCAAACACCCATCCATTTTCTTTAGCAGTATCGCTTGATGAGAAAGTATTTTTTGATAGATTACCTACTTCAAAATATCCAATACAATCTTTACCAAATGAATTAGTCAGCATTTCTGTTATGACCCCCTTACCGCAATTTCTACTACCAATCATATTATAAAATATTTTATCTGTAATGTTACCCGCAATTGACCTTATCATTCGCATTTTAAATTGACTCACTATGTCCTCAGTCCCAAAAATATTATAGAACATTTTTGTATCAACATCTTTAATATATTTATCATCAATCTTCATAACATCTTCGTATTTATGAGGAATTGTCCATAGTGTATAATATGGAAAATCAATCTCATCCCATTTATAAAATACTGGCGGACTTTGTTTAAAATCTATAACACCATCTTGAAAAGGTAACCTTTGTCTATTACATATTATAATATCTTCAATAAAATTAGGTTTTTGATTACATTTTAATTTATCTTCAAAAGCAGAGATAATATTTTTTTTATCACTACCATTTTTGGAAAATTCAACAATATCACCTTTAGGATTATACTTCTTTATGTCAATATTATACAATTGAAATACAATAGATAGGTCTTTATTTTTAATTTTTCTATATATAAAGTTATCATATTTTATGTATATAATATTATTTGCTACATAATGAATGTCATCCTTACAGAGATTATAAACATAGTCTCCAGCATCTTGATGGTTATCTATGATTACATAAGAATCATTATCTATCTCATCACCTTTTAATAAATTTTGAAAATAGTCATCTTCAATAATTTCTAAATTATGTGGTTTATTTATCCATTTGACTCCATACTCTTCGCTTATGGAATTAAATAATTCTAAAGTTTCTGTAATCCATATTTTATCATTCTTATTTGATTTATTTTTAATAGTCGCTCCATCAAACATCAGCGTCTGGACCACGCTTTCTTTTGATAGACTATTAATACATTCTTGTAATATAATATTTTCAATAATATAGACCACTTTAGCGAGAATAGAACCTTCTTTATTATCCATAGAGTCAGTAAAAATTTCATCTTTTAATAATTCATAGACTTGTTTTTGGATGAATACCATCTCCTTACTTAAATTTTTTAATTTATCATTAGAAGTCTTCTTGATTTTATTACTAAATAAAATTGTATTAATATCATTTTTAGATATACCTTCTTTAAAAAATGTTTCTCTGTGATTTAAATACATATCTAAATAAGGTGATTGAATATCAATACATTTAGTAATAAATTTAATAATAGAGCATCCAGCATTAACCATATCAAAATCATAGCAGATACCATTAAGTAACGCCCCTCTTAATTTATTTTGTAAATTTTGAATTCCACTACCTTTAACATATAATCTTCCTTTATTTTTTAAATTTTTAGGATAGATATATTGTATCTTCCTCATACCATTATTTTTTTTGAGTTCTAATAATAATTTTGTTACCTCTCTAATGTAATTGTTTTTATTCCATTTTTCTCCAGATTGACTATACATCTCGTCTTTATCATATAATATAGATTGTCTTGTTTGAGAGTTAATACCTAATAAAGTATTTAATACATCAATATTGACTTCTTCATTATATTCATATGATGTATCAATAGTAGAATTAATTAGAATTTTGAGGTCCATATTATTATTATCCATATTTTTATTTTTCATTTTTATAAATATATGTTTAATTTTTTAATTCAATTTTTTTAAAAATTAATTAAAATAAATAATTATATTCTATATAAATTGTATCTAAAATCCATATTATATAAAATATAAATACCATAATTGATGTTAGTGTAAATAGATAACATAGTAAATATATAAAGAAAATTGATAGATAAAATTTCCTGATACTTACCTTAAAAAAAAATATATATAATGATTTTTCTTATCTGTTATAAGTAATTTTCTTAAGAGTTATAATAAATCATAAGTCAATAATTCCTCGTTATCCCGCAATAAATAATCACCATCCACCAATCTAATATATTCGTCTCCTTCATAATTTAAAATAATTAGCACTTTATACTTAATCAATGTTTCATCTCCATTCTCTTCCACTTTATATATTCTCTGTTGCTCTCCATTTCTAGAAAATGTTACTCTATATTCATCTCCACCAGTATCCAGATATACAGAGTTCTCCTTCGAGCTAGAGTAAAGATTGTCAAAATTTTCCGTTACATATTCTTCGTATTCTTCATCCAATATTGCTTTCTTATGTTTAAGAATCATTTCTCGTGTTTCCTCATAATTAAACACTTCATTAAACATTTCAGTAAGAGTTGATTGAGTTGATTGAGTTGATTGTTGAGTCATTTTTTATGTAAAATATATCTCATACATCATTTCAATTTTTTTTATAAATCATTTATAAAAATAATTATGACCTATAAACATAAAATTTAAAAAAAATCGTAATTTTTTGTTTATACTCATATAAAAATTAAGTAACTGATTATGATGATAATTATTTATAATATATTATTATAATATATATATATTTTTGTAATATGTATTTTTGTATATTAACACTTCTTAACCTTCTTCTTCTTCTTAATAATAACCCATTTGACCTGTTTCTCCTCCTTCTTCTTTATCTTTAGCATTAATTCCTCTTCTTTCTGTTTCTTCGCCAGATACTCCCAATATTCGTTAGTCTTCTCCGCTAGTCCATATTCCATTTTTCTAATTTTGATATAATAAATACATTCTTCTACCT
>Ga0208767_1001260_pt1 | contig 20237 bp, 22 predicted proteins | sample VirMetDEL_Mar_21_FD_184514 | JGI IMG/M metagenome (GOLD analysis project Ga0208767, IMG submission 184514) | Aqueous microbial communities from the Delaware River and Bay under freshwater to marine salinity gradient to study organic matter... | ecosystem: Environmental > Aquatic > Marine >... | reverse complement strand
AGATAATTACTGAAAATTCACGAAAAAAATAAAAATTGATATACCCCCCCATATAAGCGTAGCGTTTTACAACTTGCTTGGAATATCAACTTTTTAAAAAAGCGTCCAAGTTTCGCTTTAAACTTTTTAGAGCATTTTAGGTCTAATTTTAGAACTAATATGTTTTTAAAATTTTTATGTAAAAATATATTTTCTTCCTCCGCAACTTTGAAGAAATCTTCGAGTCTATAGTTTAGTCGATACTGTGAATGCTTAGGTAAGTTCCTCGTAGCTCAAACGCATCCCCACGTAACCCCCAAGACCCGCCACCCGCCATAGTCACACGGTATCGTATCTGTTCGTTTACTGATAATTTAATAATCATATTAGAACTGCCAGTCCCAGCTTTGATGTTGGCCTCTACGTCCACAGTATCTGTTACCGCGTAATTGTAAAACGAACCACCTACTGGTTTGAACTGTAAGATAGATTGAATGCGATTGCCATTGGTCCCTGGTGACGAGAAGTCAGTGACACGTGCATACGCCTGCACCGTGTAATGTGCGGTTCGTGGAGCAGTAAACACACCAGTAGTGTGATTATAACAACTGACCGTTTCAAATTCCACGTTGTTAAAGACCACCGTCAACGCCGATCCATCGCTTCCACTGACTGAGTTGGAACTGAGCGATGCACCGACAATCACGGGTGTGCGCCATCTTACCGAAGATGTCGACCCATTTGATGTTAATACGTCACCTGCACTGCCATACTCGTTACCGCCGTTTACCCCGATGGCACCTGCATTGTTAATGGTTACATTCGTAGTAACTAATTGCGTCAATGACCCGTTTGAGACGGCTGCACGAATTCCAAATGGGTCGGGACTGACGTATGATAAAACGCTTCCTGTAAGATCTATTCCTCCGAGCTGCCCTGGGACCTCAGGGGCACCCACGTCGCCAACACTAAAATTATTCACACTGTTGATTTGTGAGGCCCATTCTACTGGATTACCAGAACCTCTACTTACCATTACTTGACCTGAATTACCATAATTAGCACCTCCAATTCCAATAGCACCTACATTATTAATTCTTAATTTTTCTGTTACAGAACCACCAACACCATCTACCTTTGTATAAAATTGTAAATCTCCTCCATTTGTGCCATCCTCTTCGCCGTCTATTTCTCCTAAAGAGTGAGGATTTTGGCCTGACTTTTTAAATTTTAATCTTGCTACATTAGCAGAATCAATTTGTATAGAACCATCAACTTCCAAGTCTTCTTCAGGTTCTACTATACCAATACCAACTCTACCATCACTTGTTATAGTTATACCACCTGCGTTATTAATACCTGTAGATGTTAAATGCATTCTTGTTTTTGTTGTATCAAAAAATTCAGTTTCTATAGAACCTGCTAGAACACTTAAAATTCCAGATGGTATAAATGTTTTTAATGATGTGCTTGTGCTTGCTACAGATGTTTCCTCAAAAGTTGTTTGAACACTAGCACCACTTACAACTTTTATTAAAAAATTATCACTTATTCCTGCTCCGTCTAAATAAGTTGGAGGGAAATTAATAAAATTACTACCATTATATTTTATAAGGTCACCATTTGTTAAAGAAGTAAAATTAACATTTGTAAAATCATTATCAAAAGCAATTTTAGTATTTACAAAATTGACACCATTATATCTTAATAAATCATTACTAGTAACACTTGTTAATGTAACATCTCCAAGTTCATCTAATGTATCTATTCTATTACTATTCTCCCATTTACTAGTAACACTATTGTATTTTAATACTTCATTATTTGCTACACTAGTTATATTTACATTATCTAAATCATCAATATTAAATGTGTCTGTTTCCCATTTTTGACTTGTTGAGTTATACCTTAATATGTCACCATTATTTAAAGTTGATATATTTGTATCTGCTAATTCTGTTAAATTTACAAAATTATTAACCCAAATAGAACCATTATATTTTAAAACTTGATTATTGATTGACCCAATTAAAGTTACATCACTTAATTCATTTAATGTATCTGTATTGTCTTGATTTTCCCATTTACCACTAGAACTATTGTATTTTAATACTTCACCATTTTGTAAAGAAGTTATATTTACATCACCGATTTCATTTATATATAAATTATTATTTTCCCAATTACCAGATGTAGAATTATATTTTAAAATTTCTTTATCAGCAACTGATAATATACCTACATTATTTAAATCATCTATGTTATAAGTTACATTTAACCATGAACTACTCGTAGAGTCATAACGAAGCAATTGTCCGTCTTGTAAATTTGTTAAATTAGTATCACTTAAATTATCTAATGTATCTATATCTTGTAAAAGTGTATTCTCCCATTTACCATTACTCGTATTATAAACTAAAGAAGAACCATTTGTTATAGGAGTTGTAATATTAGTATCTGTTAAATTATCTAAACTTCCACCGCCACTTTCAGGTTGATTTTCCCATTTTTTACTTGTTGAGTTGTATTTTAATATTTCTCCGTTTGCTAAATTAGTTAATTCTACATCATTTAATTCTGGTATATTTCTTGCCCCTACTTGGTCTTCGCTATAATCCATATTATCATAAGGTAGAACCATTATATATTACTATTATATATAGATATTATTTTATTTTAAATTACCAAAAGTATTAACCAAATCTGGGTTGAAAAAGCCCGCTATAGGCATTATAGGCCCATCTACCGGTTTGTTTGCGTCACTTGCTAATCCTAATGGTTGTTTTCTTGCGTAACCTTGATTTGGATACATCCACCCATTCTTTTCTGTTTCAGGTCTACCGTAAGTTACTGCTTCTGGTTGGCCCTTAACAGGTAATACTTGTTTTAAAGTGCTTCTAAATATTGTATCATTAAATTCTGTTGGAAGTTTTCCTACAGGTGTAAAGTAACCAGGTGCATGATTTCTAACATTATTATTTTTAATACCCTCAAACATATTCTGTCTTGGTGAATAGTCAAAATAATTAAATTCTGTTGCTCCCTTATTAGGTTTTATACCAGCGTATAATCCAATAGCATCAACCATATTTATTATTATATAATAAGAAAATAATAATAAATTAATTTAAATTAAAATTTAAGTCATTACCTCAAATGTTTTTATAATATCACACTATCACTATGCTATTACTTCTATCGCACGTCCGCTGCCTAGCCGTAATTCGGCCGTGCACTCTGCGAACATCATTAGATTACAAGAAGCGATATTTTCAGTTGTTAAAGAACCCATTGCCGATACAGAGCGAGTATCAAGCCCAGATGCTAATCTGTTAAAGTCTGAATCAGGAAGACAAAATCTATAAACTTGACAGAAAAAGTTATTTCTGTATTGGTCTAAAGTCATCTTGTGGTTCTTGTCATAAGTATCAACAGCATTCATAGACATAGCATATGCTTCAGGTGTAGTCATACGATAAGCAGGAATATTAGCACTATTAACCTGTAACTGGAAGTAAGCAGGGACTGATGCTGAACTTTCTATTTCTTTAAATTTGAAGTAGTTGGAGATGTAGCGTTCTTTGTTTGTATCAAATACGCCACCGATGTCATATTGTGGCCGACCAATATCAATATCTGCTGCAGTTTGACCTGCTGTATCATCTCCAAAGAAACCACCCTTTTTGTATCCATTAACAATAACTGGGGCAGATTTAGCAGAGTAATTTGTAGGACGATACGCCAACCATAGTCTGTCCCAAGAAGCACTATTTACATTAAAGCGTGAAGTGCCAGCGTGTGTAGATACAAAGGTGTAATAATTTTTAAAGGGCATCGATAAATAACCTACCGATGCGATACGCTGTTCTACAATTTGGTCAAGAACTGATGTTGCCATACCAAGAACCTCGCACTGAAGGGTCATTTGAGATAGTGTGTATGTAGGATTACCTGAACCAACTTTATCAAAATTATCAGCAGTAGCACCTGTGCCGTCAGGAATAACACGACCTTCGCTGATAGGGCAAACTGTATCATCAGCAAGTGTAATTTCTAAAGTTATTTGTGGCATTAATCCAGTATCAATAATAGAAGGTTCTAATGAACCAAGTAGCCCTTCCCAGTTGTCAATACAGAATGCTTCAGTGCCATCTGTAGAGTATGTTTCAGGGTCGGTATTACCAAATGTAGTACCATTATGATATGAAACAGCACGAACAATTTCTGGGTGTCCTAAAGTAGAACCACATTTAGACCCTACTAATGCCGCTTTAGCGTGTTTGAGAACATTATATCCCTGAAATCCATTTTGGACTAAAACACCACCCATATATACAGAACAGCGTTCTATGAAAGAAGAAACATCGTTGGGCATAGAAGCACCAGCACCAGAAGTAACTGCATTAAAGAAGAGCCGTGTGTTACGAAGATTTAAAAGTGTGTTACTAGGCAATTCAAATCTTACAATTTTACCTGATGTTTGATTACCATCAGTCTGTGGATGCACTTTAAAGTGAGAAACACTTACGCCCTGAAGGCGCTGCATAAAGTAGGAAACATTACTTGGGAGAACTCCTGCCATCTTTTTATATAATAACAAAGATAAAAAAAATAAAATAAATTAATTAAAATAAAAAAAATTAAAATTTAATTAATTTATATTCATTTAAAAAAAATTAATTGCTAAAGTTTTAATATTTCGGTTTGCCGTAATCTTGCCAAATGTATGTTCCTTGTGCTTGTCTTGCTGGTAATGGTGGTTTTATACCTTCACTTTCTAATTTTACTGGACTTCTATTTTTAACTATATCTACACGAATTACTGCGGTAAAAAATAAATTACCTGTTTTATTTTGTAAATTACTCTCAAAGTCTAAACCGGAATCTACAAGTCCTGCCGCTGTTCCTAAATCTCTCTGTGTAGATGTTCTACCTAATTTTCTTCCTTTGCTGTCTGTTAAAGAAAGTCGTAAATTTGCTAATTTTCTTTGTTGTAAATTCATAAAATATTCTTCCCCAGTATTGCTTTCATAATTAATGTATTCTACATCTTTAAATAACTTGGCAAAGATGTCACTATTAATTATATCACTATTATAAAGTCCTCTATCATTTGATAATACAGACATTTCTAAACCTGATTGAGCGTTGTTACAACGGAGATATACATAAGGGTCACTTAAGCGTTGCATAGGAAAATATCCCTGAACTCTAATAGTAGTAGCACCTGCCGTTAATCCAGTAATTTTTAAACTACTAAATACTGTATCTGTTGCGTCATCTTGACGATTACCTCCTAAAATAACACTACTTTCACCTTCTGCTTCCAAGCACTGAATTTTTAAATCAGTAATTCCGTGAGCGATTGTAGAACCACCACCATTTTTAGCAGTTAGTGTTATATCTAAAAGTCTGTTATCTGTTGCCGACATGGTAGTAGAAGAAGGTAATATAGTGGTATTCTCAAAAGTAGCGGCCACACATTTAGTAGCAAGATAAGTTCCTAAATTTGTAGCAAATGAAGTAGCAAGGTCTTTTAAATTTAAATAATTTTTGCGGTCAATATTTACTACATCTAGAAATGATGGAGTTGTCCCTGAAGCACCACGAACATTAAATCGTGAATTATTAATATTTACCATATAAGTATTGTTAAACATAGTAAAATTTAAAAGGGATAATCTAATGTTTTCTCCATCACTTGCTTCTATAGTTTGACCCTCAAAATGTATATGCACATCATCTCCTTCACTTTGTTTATCACCTACTAAACTGGATTTTTCACTATCAACAAATATATTAAAACTATTAACTACTTGTTGTCCCTCAAATCTACTTCGTTGAAGACTCATATTTATTAATAGTAAAGATTTTAATTTTCTAATTTTTTATTTTTAGAATATTTAAATGGTTCATTTTCTACTTTTTCTTTTATAACATCAATTTCTTCTTGTGTTTTATTTTTGCACATATCATAAATAATTTCAGCATAATAAGTTGATACATCAGGGTAAAGTTCTTTCATAGTTTTTAATGCTAATTGTTTTTCCATTAATTGGTCGTCGGTGTATCCATAGGGGTTTTCGTGTTTTTTTCTCTCAAAACCTGGCACTTCCATTTATATATACTAAATATTTTATTTTTCATTAATAAACTTTTTATGAATTAAACTTCGTTCGTGTTCCGCTTTACCAGCAATTCTAAAAGTTCTACCACATTCACAAGTATATCGTTCTATTTGTTGTTTTTTAATCTTTTCTTTATTTTCTTGGTAATATTTTTTATGATATTCTTTTTTTTCTTCTTCATTTTCTTTTCTGTATTTATTAGCATTATCCCTATTCTGTTGTATTTTTTCTTCTTCTGTTCGGTGACATTTAACCATATTTAAATTAGCATTTAATTCCATTCTATGTTCTTCTTCTTTGATTCTTGCTTCTGTAAAAGTAATTTCTCCACAATCTTCTAAAATTACCATTCTCCAATTATCCCAACCACCATTCTCTCTAATAGTAGTATATAATTTAGTATTTTCTTCCTTTGCCCTTTGTTTATGTCTGTATTTTCTTTCTCTAAATGCTTTGGTAGAACCAACATAAACAAAATCAGGTAAATCATCACAACAAATCTTATAAATATAATATGACATAATTTTACATAATATTACATTTATTCTTTAAATCAATTTTTTTATTTATTCTTCATTAAAAGGTTCATAACTTTCTTCGGCAGTCATAGGTATAGGTTCTAAATGTTGTTTTCCTGATGCGTGCCACGCTCTTTCTATAATACCTAACTGTTCTGGGTCATCTCTATAAATTTCATTTAATTTTGATTTTACTTCTTCATCGCTAATTTTAGTTGGTAATCCACCAGGCACTAAATAACTCATTAATGTTGGATAGTCAGCAGGTTCTGCTATATTTGATAATGTTGCTCTCATTCTTGCACTTAAAAAACTTCTTGATCCTACTACCGCTTGACTAAAAGCATCTTGACCTTCTTTTCGTGCGTATCTTCCTAATGATAAAGTTGCTGGTGCCTGAACTCCTCCAGCACCTGCTTCTGGTCTAAACATAGGTGCTGGTGTATAATCTGCTTTATTTCTTGCTTGGAATGCTGTTTCTAAATGAGGCATAACATTATTACTACCTAATTCTTTTCTGTAATTCATAATAGCATAAAATTCTGCTTCTTTCTCTCTACCAGCACTTCCAAATGTAGCAAAATTTTTTAAATCATTTACAGGAAAGCGTGATACATCTGTATATCTTTTTGTTCGTTTAGGTGCTTTAATTCCTTTAAATATATTTTTTTGTAAATGTATTGGATGCATAAGTTCTTGACCTCCTACATCTAAAGGGAAAAATTCAGGATTGCGTTGTTTGACTGCTAAATCACTTAAAACGCCTACTCTCGCCATACTTTATAATTAGTCAAGATTTTAATTCTGTTGGAATAATAAAATTATCTAATCGTTGTCTAAACATACTTGGATGTTCTTTTTTCTTATGTAAATCAATAAATAAAAATGGATAATCTGTTCCATCTCCAATTGCTGTATCATAAACTTTATTAAATAATTCTTCATCAATCTCTCCACTTACACTTTCGGCAACATCTTTCATTTCTTGTTTATCTTTTGTTTTAAATAAAAACATACTGGTGCATTGATTTCTAATTACTTTATTAAGTCCTCCTGTTTGACATTTAAAAGATTGTATCATAAAAAATAGACTTACACCTATAGCACCTCCTTCTTTGAGTTGTCCTATATGTCTTGAGTATGTAGATAATCCATTTAATTTTCTTGGGCGTGAATAAATACCTGAACCAAGCATATCATCAAAAATACACGCTATTCTCGGTTTCTCTCCATTCCAGCGGTGTTCTGGTTTTTGGAAATGATTTTCATCATTAAAAAATTGTAAAAGTAAATCATCGTCTAAATATTTACCTTCTTTTAAGTCCTTCATTAATTTATTATATCTTTTAAGTTCATCTTTGTATCTCTCTAAATCTTCTGCTTCTTTTTTCACGATGTCTTTTATTTGGTCTATAACGTTTGGGTCATCTACATCCTCAAAAGTATGCTCTATTTTTAATCTATCCATAAGTTCTTTATTACTATTCATAGTTGGACTAACAGCAATACAATAATCAAATTTCATTCTCTCAATAAGATTAATTATAGCAGTAGATTTGCCTGATGCTCTTTTACCTACAGCAATACAAACTTGGTGCATCTTTGGCATAAATGTATCAGTAGTATATAAACCTGATTCACTTTTAGGTGGTATTATATCTAAACCCTTAACTTTTGCGGTCTTCATATTAATATACACTAATATAATAATATAAAAAAAATTCTCTCCAATTAATAATAATCGTAGGTCGGGCGATTTCCCGACTAATAATGTCTTCTCATTAAATTATTATTCATAAAAGCACCACCAAACATACCTTCATACTGACTTTTTAATATTCTTTGTTGGGGTGTTAGTTCAGGTCTTGGTGGTTTAGGTGGTTCAGGCGGTGGTAGTTCCATTTGAGGTTCTTTAACAGGTTCTACAGCAGTTTCTTTCTTTTTTCTTGAAACGCGTTTAACAAATACTACATTATCATTAGGTTCAAAGTCATCGCTATCGTCGCTACTCTGTTCGACTATGATTTTTGTTTTCTTTTTACCTTTTGGTTTAACTTTTTTTTCTTTAATAATTTCTACTTCTTCTTGGAGAGGGCGCTCCAAACTCGCCGTAGTTTGTTTAAGTTCTTTTTCTTGAGGTTCTTCTTTAAGTTCTTTTTCTTCTTGGAGAGGGCGCTCCAAACTCGCTGTAGTTTGATCATTTTTTATTTTTATTTTCTCAACTTTTTCTTCTAATTTTTTAGCGTAGTTCTGTTGTCTCATCGCATTTGCTTTCTCTCTTGCTTTTGCTAATCGTTCTAGTGCTTCAGGTGATAATTGTTTTCTCGGTTTTCCATTCTTATTAAGTTTAGTAGGTTTAGAAGTTTCAGTATTTAATTGTTCTTCTACAGATGTAGGTTCTTGGGTTTCAGGTTCTTCTTCCATTTATTATAACAAAAGAAAAAAAAATTAGAAAAATAATTATCTATTTTTTTCTAAATTAAAATAAATGTATATATTATAATGCCTCGTAGAAGAAACAATCCTCAATTAGTAGTATTAGATGAAACTACATTAGATTATGATATACAAGAACCTATTAGACCAGTTAAAGATTACTTAAAAAATCAAGTATGGGATTTAATAAAAAATAAACCAGAAGATAATAAAATAGAATGTAGTATATGTTTAGATGACATCTGTTGTCAAAAATGTTATACAATATTAACTTGTGGGCATTCTTATCATTTATCTTGTGTAATTAAATGTAAATCTTGTCCGTTATGTAGAAATTAAGTTAATTTCGTAGAAAAAAAATATAGATATATATTAATTAATTTAGATGACTAATTGTCAAGAATGTGGAAAACCTTTAAAATCAATAGGAACAGCAAGAAAGAATGGAAAGACAACTCATGGAGATTGGGCAACGAGAGAATATCATAAGAAATGCTGGAAAGAATTAGAAAATAAAAAAAATAGTTATAATTATATAAATCAATTATTAAAAGAAAATGCCTCACTTGGAATTAATCAACCCCGAGTTCCAACATTATTTTATAGTTGATACTCCCCCTGATACTCCTAAACGAGTAAATAAATCTGGTCGTAATATCTCGCTCTTGATAAAGCAGTGTAAAGCATTTTTTTATAATTTATATGTGTGATGTCTATGTATAAATTATGTTCTGTTGTTTCACCCTGAATACTATGAGTTGTAAATGCGTGTCTTAATTCACATCTTGTATTTTCTGGTTTATGTAATACAATTTCTCCGTTAGAATAATTTTGTGTATTTTCAGTAATGTAATACTTTTCTAAATTTTTATACATTTCTGTAAATTCATCTTTTCTTTTATTTGTATAAGTTAATATCATATCATTCACAGAGTAATTTTCTATCTTTTTTATTTTTTTAAAATTATTCATTATGTATTCTTTTATTTCTTTGGAGCTTACAACAGGACTTGCCGCCATCATTTTTCTAATTTTATTTAATAAGAATAATAATTTTTTACATTTTACTCTGTGATTAGTATTATGTTCCTCGTAGTAATCAAAAAGTTCTTTTTTAAATGGTGTTCCATCTCCAATATTGTCTAACTGAAAACCTATGTCACCACACATAATAATTTTACAATGATTAAATCGTTCCATTATCAATTCCTTACTTTCATTAGACATCATACTAACTTCATCAATAACTAATACATTATAATTTCTTGCTATATTTCCCCATCGTTCAGGGTCATCTGTTAATAAATTATACCATACATCAACTTTAACATTATATTCTTCTGCTTTCTTTCTTGCTAATTTCCAACTTGGAGCAAAATATTTAACTTTAATATTACCTTTGTCTGTTAATTGTTTATGAGTTTTACCTCCTCCACCAACGCCTGTATGTAATTCTCTTAAAACAAATGGTTTAAATTCTGCTTCACAATTCCAAACGAAGTCGTGATGATAATTAGAACAATACATACCAGTATCTAAATTATTTTTTATTTCTTTTGGTTCATCACGAAAAATATTTAAACAAGGATAATTACCTGTATAATAAATTCCATCAACACAAACTCTAACGATGTCGTTGTATTCCATAGACATTAGTTGTTCCATCATATTAATTCTTGTATAACTTTTAATAAAAGATGCTATATGAGTTAAATGTCTATTACTATCTTTATTAATTAAAAATCTAACTTCATCATCATAAGTTCTATATTTATCTTCAGGTAAATAACTAATTAAATTTTGTATGTAGTCTTTTTCAGCATTCATATAAAAACTTTCTTTATCGCTACAACATTCCATAGTTCCAACAAATTTAGCATACCATCTTGTATTTGTTTTTTCTCGGTTGTCATCTACAATATTTAACCATTCTTTTTCTTGGAAATCAAAATCTATGTGATGTCCCCAACAACCTTCGGTTATATCAAAATATGCTCCTTCGCTTTTTAGGTATTCTAATTCAGGACTTGGATAAGGATTACCATTTTTCCATATTAACATTTTTTCATTTAATTTTTTTAATTTATCTGGTAATACTAAATTAGCAATAGTATAAATACCAATACCAACTATTTTATCTGTTTTACGAAAGTCAGTAATTTTACCCAAATAACCTTGATAATAATTACACATATTAACATTTCTGTATGCTTTCGCCATATCCATATGGTTTAGGTTGTCTTTAATTTCTTCTTGGAGAGGGCGCTCCAAACTCGCCGTAGTTTGTTTTACATAATATTCATTATTTTCATTAATATTACCAATATCTTCTATATCAGGTTCATTATAACATTTAAAATCAATAGTAAGATTAGCATTACAAGACGCTCTAATGTATTGACTTAAATTAGTTTGTTGTAAATCACAGATGTAACATTCGTTAAGTCCTGTATATTTTTTAAATTCATTTGTAAATTCATTAAAATCTTGTTTTTGGATATATGTATTACATACCGTAGAAATAGAACTAATGCTATTATTATTTCTTTTAAATATAAAGTATTCATTATTCTTTCTTAAGTCATTATACATTTGTTCCATTTCCTCACAAGAAATTTCTTTATTTTTTTTATTAATAATTTCATTATGAGTAAATCCGTCAATATGGTTTAATTTTGTATTAATATACTCAAATGTTGTTAATTGTTTTTTATTACATTTAACTTCTATTAAAGGATCTAATGTAGCAAATGGTAATTTAATAATAATATTAATTTGTAATTTATCAGCAATACTTTGTAATTCTTCTTTAACAACACCTGTTTCTCTATACTTTTCTTCTAATTTTCTCGCCACATTTAATTTAGATGTGTATTTTTTTCGTGTTCCTTCTGTTGTAGAATTATTTGCTTTATCTTCACACCAATTAATAATAGGCACAAATAAACAATTAGTAGTTCCTTGTTTAAATGCTTGTGCTATTCTTTGTGGTTTAATATTTTCATCTCTTGTAATAATTAATCTAGCATTAGGATATTCTTGGAAAATTTCATTATAATCTACATCGTGATATAAATTGTAATAGATGTCGCTATTTTTAGAATCTAAATCAACTACAAAAGTTTTAATAATATTTCCATCTTCTACGAGTGATATTCTAACAGAACCAGTAAGTCCTTTTAATTCTTTTAATTCTTTCCAAATAATACCACTTTTAGGATTATCAATTTCTATACTACTTCCTTTTGCTTTTTTAATTTGTGATTTTTCATAAGCAGTTTGTATTCTTTTAGTTGCTTTCTGTTTAACTTCCCGAACTGATTTGCTAAATGTTTTTTTAGTAATACCAGTTTCAGTAGAACCTTTTAAAACAGAAAGGCGGTCAGCAATTCGTTTTACAGCATCAATACGCTTTTCTTGTATATCACCCTTTAAAGATGTAAATGTTCTTGGATTAAGTTTTGATTTAATAGAGTCTAATAATTTCTGTGTATCCCTTCTTACTTTTTGATTTTTAGATAATCTGGGCATTTTATATATTGTAAAGATTTTATTTTCCATTTTTTTCTATAATTAATTAAATATAGAATTTTCTTTTTAAGTCAATTTTTTTAAAATCTATAATTAATTATTTTTTCCTAAATATATTTTATTTATTCTATAAAAAAAAGAACAGATAAAATAAATTACTTAATAGGTTCATAAATCTTTTCTATTTGTATGTGTCCGTATCTTGCTAAAAATGAATTTTCTTTATTTCTCATATTAGGGTCAGCTCTGTATTTAGTCATAATACGTCTTACATAATCACTATTTAAATTTAAATTAAGTTCTTGATTAATATGAGGAACAGATGTATATTTACCTTCCTTAAATGTTTTTGTAGAATTATCAAATAGTGTAACTTTCCATTTGTAAGTTTTATTATTGGGTGTTCCCTTGGGTCTTCCAGCTCCTTTTGTATTTTCTACAATACTCATATTATTCTATAATCTATTATAATATTTTATTTTCTTTTTAAATCAATTTTTTATTTAATTTAAAATCCAGCCCCAACCCAAATCTTTTAATTTTGTTTTTTTAATTAATTTATTTACTTCTTCTTGTCCGTATTTTTTTTCTAATATCATTAAATTTAAATTAATAATATTATGACTATAAGGTTTAACATCAATAAATGGTATTTCTTTTTTAATTGTATTAATAATCTCTTCTTTTGTCATATTTTTCTATAATCTATATAAATTTTTTATTTAATTTTTAAATCAATTTTTTTAATATTTTTTTCTGCTAAATAATATAATGAGGTGTTTAGAATTATTTAGTGGGACACATTCAGTTGGTAAGGTGTTAGAAAGTCAAGGACACTCTGTAATTTCATTAGACTTAAGAGATGCTACTATAAATTGTAATATTTTAGATTGGGATTATACTGAATTTCCAAAAGATCATTTTGATTATATCCACGCCAGCCCTCCGTGTGATACATTTAGTTTATGTCGTAAGTGTTGGATAGGTAGAGAGATTAAAGCTCATAAAGGTAAAGTTTTTACAAAAGAATTACTCCTTAAAGACCAAGAAGAAATAGGTGTTCCTATACTCAACAAAACATTAGAAATTATAAAGTATTTTAATCCAAAGTATTTTACAATAGAAAATCCACAAACGGGGGATATGAAAAATTATATTACTGATATACATTATACAGATGTAGATTATTGTATGTATGGATTACCTTATAAAAAAAGAACTCGTATATGGAATAATTTTGATTTTAAAGGTAAATTATGTAATAAAGAATGTGGTAATATATCTAATGGTCGTCATATTTCTAATTGTGGTCACCCTAATAAAAAATATACTTCTAAAATGAATAATTTTACAAATACAACTTTAAAAGAAAGATATAGAATACCAGAAGAATTAATTAAAGATTGGACTAATTATTTCTCTGTATAAATAAATGGAAAGAGTAATTCCTTTATCAAGATATGATTACTATAAATATTATAACGCAAGAAAGGAGTATTATAAAATGAATTATTTAGAAAAAAAAAGAAGAGATGCCATAGAAGAACAACACAAAGAATACTATAAAGATTACTGGGTTAATGCGAGATGGAAAGTTGTGGGGAACTCGCCCCACTCGCGAGATCATGAATTGAGAGGGAATATAAAACCCTCATCAAAGTAGTAAAAAACATAACATTATCTTCATAATTTTTAGTCTCAAGTCTTTTAAGTTGAGAGAAATGTAATTTACATCTTTTAGTAATAACAGAACTTCTCTCTAAAATTAATTTATCTTTTGTATTTTTTTTTGCTAATTTAAATATATTAATAAATTCTTTTAATAATTTTATTCTTGTTTCAGTGGTAATTAATTCTGGAAATTCTGTATCAAAATTTAATTCTTTTTTTAATTCATAAGATTTATCTAACTCTTCGTGTAGTTGATTAATAGTTGTATAAATTTTATTTTTAATCTCTCTATTCATTACAATATATTTATATTTTTATCTTTAATATATATTAGTAATGAAACTTGAGAAAGTTGTTAAGAGTGATGCCAAGGGGAAGAAATTTACGGCGGTTTTCTGTATGTGTAAAGGGGAAAGTAAATGCTGTGACAATGATAAAAAAAAAGTTCATTTTGGCGCAACAGGTTATACTGATTATACATTGGGTGCCACAGAAGAACAACGAAAATCATATTTAGCAAGACACGCATCTGGTAAGACAGCTAAACCAGATACACCTAATGCTTTAAGTTATTACATACTATGGGGCAATAGTAGGTCAAGACAGACTAATATTAATACTTTTAAAAAAAAATATAATCTTTAATTATAGTAAATGAAAGGCAAGTTAGTCAAATTTGATGATGATGGGACTAAATGTAAAAATGATATAAATTATTTAAGACGACATCCAGAGTGTGGTATTCCTTTTATACAAGATAAACCATTTAAACCTGATAATCCTAAACATAAATTTAGACCACACGATAGAAATTTTAGTATAGACATTTTAGATAGAGCAATACCAAGCGACCCTAATATACCGCCAGCACCTCCAATAGGTCAAACACCTAAAATGGGAGAAGCAGTAGGTGCGCCTCCATACACTAGTGAATATTTACCACAAGATTATACAAATTATCAACAAGCAGGTAGAAGACTTATTGGGGAACATTTAGAATATAATCGTCGGGGTGGATATACAAGATTACCAATTGCTAATGCTGAAACTGATATTCCATTTCCTGTTCCAAGAATAGGTAATAATAATTATAGTCACGAAACTCCTGAAAGACCTACAAGACCAGTAGGAGATGTAGAAATGCAAGACTTTGGCGCAGGTGTAGGTAATATTAATAGAGAACCACCACCAATTAGACAAACAAGAATAAGACCAGTGGCAGACCCAAGAGATACTGAATTTGTTACTCCAAGAGGTATGACTGATGAAGAATTAATAGATGCACAAATAGAACAACTAACAAGAAACTCAACACAAGAAGAAGCGAAAACAATAGAACAAAGTATTCGTAAAGGTAAAGGTAAAGGTAGAGTAAAAGTAAAACCAACAGAACAAGAAATGTTCCCAATAGAACCTATTAGTGAAGAATTAACAATTTTACAAGAAATAGAAAAAATATTAAAACCTGGCGAAGTTGATTTAACAATTAGACAAAAAGAAAACCTTGTAAGAGAAATGGCAAGTCGTGGAGTATCAAAACAACGAGTAGAAGAAATATTAAATAAATATGAAGCATATGACCCTGCTTTAGAAAGAGCAATTGGAGGCACAAGTAGAGGAACAGAAGAAGAACGACTTATGAGAAGACTTCGCAGTAGTTTGCGTGAAATGCCTACAAGAGATACTAATTTATTACCAGAAAGATTACAAGAAATAGAACTTCGTGCAGATACACCATTAACTCGTGGTAGAACTGATATAGCACCAGGCAGAAGTAGAATAGAAAAAGTAATGGATAAAACCGCTGGTAAATTACCTGAAGAATTGAGAAGTTTATATAAAACAGCACAAAGAAACGCTGAAAATTTTAATGAAAATGTTAGAACAAGAAGTTTAGAAGCAATACAACAAGTAAGAGCAACAACTACAAGAGTATTTGGTCAAAAATATACAGGTATTCGTGAAACCGCATTAGAACTACGAGGAGGTGATATAGAACTTGTAGCACCAGAAGGAAATATTAATATTAGACCACCAGCAACAGAAGACATCACAAGTATTCGTCCAAATGATTTACAAGCATTAGATTTTGACCCATTAGGAGCAGATTATCAAGAAACATTTGTAGGTGGAGCAAGACCAAAATTAACTTATGCTGAAAGATTACAAAGAGTTAGAACAGGTGCTTTATCTGGTGATACAGCAGTTGCAGGAGGAGGTGCCGTAGGTGGTGTTTTAATTGGATTTGGAGTAGCGGAATTAATGGGACAAGCAGGAGTAGATAATAAATATGCTATAGCGGCAACCGCAGGAGGAGCAGGAGGTGCAGGAGCAAGAATATTAACTATGGCAGGTAGTAGAGCATTAACTCGTGGAACAACAAGTGCCGTAGCAGAAACAGCAACATATACTGCTATTCGTGGTGGAACATCTCTTTTACGAGGGGCAGCAGAAGGTGCTGTTGTAGGACTTGCTTTAATGCCTGTTGATATGTTACTTAATAATGCTTTTGTAAATTCTGGTATGTCACACACAGGAGCAAATTTAGCAAGTGGAGCAATTGTTGGAACAACAGCAACAGCTGTTACTACAATAGGTTTAGCATCACTTGGGGCAGCACCAGAAACATTAGGAGCCTCTTTAATAGTAGGTGGTTTAGCGATGGCAGCGACATCAATTATAGGATTATTTACAGGTCAAGACCAAGACCGCAAAGAAAGAGAAGCGAAAGAAAAAGCAGAAAAAGCAAGAACACATTTAAATACAACAAGTGCCGCAAGACAACAACTACTGATGTCATTACCTAATTATGATTATAATTTTGATAGAGCATTAAATGCATTTACTGATAAAGATAATCTCGGTATTGATGATGATACTTGGAATACTTTTAGTAGTAATTCTGGTGGTATGTTTAAAGATAGACCAAATAATAGTCCTCCTCAAACACCAACTTCTGGAGAACCTCCAACAGGAGAACAAAAAAAAATAAATGATTTATTTAGTAAATATATAACACACGAATTGATTAATCGTGTATGTAGTGATGGTAGAGGTTGTGAAGAATTAAAAAGACACGACCAAGGCGCATTAACAGAAGATGAAGTTAAATTATTAAATGATAAAACTGGTTCTACTTGGCAAGGTCAAGCAAATATGCAAGTAGAGATGAGCGTTCAAGAATTGAATTATACAAGAAAAAGAATAGGCGACGCTCAATTAGAAATGTTAAACGCTTGGAATAATGAAGAAAAAGTAGCAAATCAATTAGATTCGTATATAGTCCAGACAGCATCATTAGACCCTACATTTAGACAAAGATATGACCTTGCTGTAAAATTAGACGCTCAACAAAGAGTAGTAGATGCTTACCAGAATAATCAAACAAGAATAGAACAATTACCTAAAAATATTCGTGATATGGCAAATACTGACCCTGAATTTGATAATATGATACATCAATATTATAATAGTATGGAAACAACAGCAGGTCAATTATCTATTTCAGTTCCTCAATTAGTAGAATTACAAGGTCTTACTGGTGAAGCACAAAAAGATAAATATGAAGAATTCCAATTTGATAATATTAAACAAGACCCTGTCGTTGTAAATGAAGCACAAGAAATATCAAGCGAAGAAGACCAAGTAAGACAAGTAGGATTTTATGATATAGACCAAGCATTTTTAGAAACAGACCCTACTGCGATAAATACTTGGCATCCAACAGATAGTCAAATATTACAGGCACATAGTGCTGGTATGAATTTAAATGAGTATGTTGATTATATGCATCAATTAGCGATGGGTAAAGCAGGTGATTATTCTAAATTACCAAAATACACAGAAGACCAATTGAGAGCAAGTGGATTATTAGATTATTCACATTTCCAAGATGAATTACAAATGGCAGGTTATAGAAAAGACCTTTACCTTTATAATCCAGAAACAAGACTATTTACATTAAATCCAAATGTTACAAATAGTGCTATTCCATCTACACAAGAAACATTTATCTCTCGTTATACACCAAAATACCTATTACAAGCTAGACAGGAATACACAGATATGATACACGGACTTAATAAAACAAACCAAAATGAAGTTGATAATTATAATGGTAATTTAATGAAAGAACTAACGAGTTACGGAAAACACTACGATTCTATTGTAGCAGATATAAATAACCAGAGATTATATGAAGGTAGAAGTGATTTACTTTATTATGATTTAGGTAAAATGTATAATCAAAATAAAATAGAATTTAATCCTTTAAGTGATAAATTAAAAGATGCTCCTACTAATGTAGTATCTCAAGATGTAGCAACAGGAAGACAATTAGGACAGCAAGTATCAATTAAAGAAAAATATACATTAAGTGATACTCAATATAGAAATGTTAAATTAAATATTGAGAGTAAAAATATTAAATCACCTGATACTCAACAATTAGAACAAGCAGTTCAAGAAGTTAAGTCATCACCTGATGCTCCACCTATGGCATCTTAACAATAAATTATCGTGCGTCTTGCGATTTCAGGACTAGTTTAGGTTTATATTTTTTACATTCAAATAAATATGGTTGCTGAAGACAAAGATTACTTATAAATTGTTCTTGTTGTTTTGCTTCTTGTTTTTGTGTTTGTAATGGAATAGGTGTTGGTATAATTACATCAGGTTCTTTTGAAAGTGGTAACATATCTTGAGATGGTAAAAAATTCGTTAAATTATGGGAGCCGAACCAAGTAGAAACAGGGTCTGTTTGAGGCACTACTCTTACACTTTGAGCGTGAGGATACATACTATTAGCAAATGAAACAATATCAAATGTGTTAGTTCTATATATTCTTGTTTTAGAAGTTTGTGATGCAGGTATAACAGATAAACTGAACGGACTCTCGCCAGGGTTAAATACGACTGCCTTCTCATCGTGCATTCTTCCAACATAATCTGCTAATGTTCCTCCAAGCGAATGCCCAGTTAAATCTACAAAATCATATTTACTTTTAACAAAATTATAATGATTTACTGCTTCTACAAATCTAGGGTGTGGATTATCTGTTCTATGTTGTCCTGCTAAAATACTTGCGTCGGTGTTTAGGTCATCAAAATTAGTAGGTCTTGTTCCACGATATGCTATAATGGCAGTTCCATCTGGTCTTATAAATGTAGAAGCATTATTAGTAGAGTATTCTGGGTCAAATGTATAACCCTCAAGGTAAGTATCTAACGAGGTTTGTATTTGTTCTGCGTCATTATTGTTGTCATAATATTGATAACTTAATTGAGATGTTATACTATACTCATAATCTTCTCTTGGCATACTATCATAAGTTTCTTCGTTACTCATTTATTATTAAGAAATATTATTTATTTCTATGTTTTCTTTTTTTATTTCAATTACATCTCTATCACAAGATACACAGGGTGTTTTAATATTTTTACATCGTGATCTAATACAATAACTAAACACTACACCTAATGCGGCACTTATAGCACCTATTAATGTAATTAGAAAACCATTATGTTTTTCCAAAAAGTCAGGTTCAGGACAACCTTTATTAACACAATCTAAAGGACAATTAATATCGGCCATATATAATATATAATATATAAATAAAATATTTATTAATTATATAAATGATTGCTTGGTTAATTAATTTTATAAAAAAATTTATTTTAGGAGAAACAGATATAAATGCTAATGGTATTCTTGATAATCAAGAAATATTAAAAATGATACAAGACAAAATTGATAAGAAGAAATTAAAAGAAAATAAAAAAAAATTGAAACGATTACTCAAATAAAGTGGGGCGATATGGTGTAAATTTTATGTATTAAAAATTAAATTAAAAATTTTAAAAACATATTAGTTCTAAAATTAGACCTAAAATGCTCTAAAAAGTTTAAAGCGAAACTTGGACGCTTTTTTAAAAAGTTGATATGGGGGGGTATATCAATTTTTATTTTTTTCGT
>Ga0208767_1001258_pt1 | contig 20253 bp, 20 predicted proteins | sample VirMetDEL_Mar_21_FD_184514 | JGI IMG/M metagenome (GOLD analysis project Ga0208767, IMG submission 184514) | Aqueous microbial communities from the Delaware River and Bay under freshwater to marine salinity gradient to study organic matter... | ecosystem: Environmental > Aquatic > Marine >... | reverse complement strand
AGTTTAGTACCTCTTGTACCTACACTAATAAATATTACAAAAGAAAATAAATGTAAATCATTATTAGATTATGGATGTGGTAAAGCAATACCTTATTCAAAAAAAGAATGTAAAAGTATAGGATTAAAAAAACCTGTGCAAGAGTTATGTAACTTAGACTCATTTGATTTATATGACCCTGCATATCCTAAGTATAATAAACTATCTAAAAAAAAATATGATATTGTAGTATGCACAGATGTTATGGAACATATAGCAGAGCAGGATATAGACTATGTATTAAAAGATATATTATCTCATAGTAAAAAGACAGTATTCTTAAACATCTCTTGTCAACCTGCACTTAAACATTTTAAAGAAGGTAAATTTAAAGGACAGAATGTACATATATCTGTATTTGATGGTGTATGGTGGTCAGATAAAGTAAAAAATATTTGGAATAAATTTAAACATTTAAAAATATATATGGTATGTGTGGGTAAAGATTATACTCATGTTGATTGTATAAAAAAGGAGAAAGTATAATGGCTTTAACAGCTTTAATAGGTCCTGCTACTAAACTTTTAGGTAAGTTTATAGAGGACAAAGATAAGAAGAATGAGTTAGCACATTCTATTGCTACTATGGCAGAAAAACATGCACAAGAACTAGCTAAAGGACAGATAGATGTTAATAAAGAACAAGCTAAACACCCTAGTTTATTTGTTTCTGGAGCACGACCTGCTATAATGTGGGTATGTTGCCTAGGGCTCTTATGGCAGTTCTTCGTAGGACCAATTTTAACTTGGGCTACAGGTATATGGTTTCCTGAGATGGTACCACCACAGTTAGAAGTAGAAGGATTAATTACATTAGTAATGTCACTTCTAGGACTTGGAGCTATGAGGTCTTTTGAAAAGTCAAAGAATGTAGCAAGAGATAATCTTAAATAATGACTACTGTATTTTTATTAGTAATTTATTTAGGTGATGCTGTTCAACAAAGTGATATGCATTTTCGTGACATTAATAGATGTAGATATTTTGCTAATAGAATAAGTAAGCAACCTGCAGTTCCAGGTATTAAGAAAAGATATACTGGTATATGTAAACCAGTAACTTTAGATATTACAAACCCTAACGTAAGGTTATATCAATGAATTTATTAAAATATATTTATTATAAAATAAGGAATATAGAAGCTATGTATATAGAATTATTTGTGTATGCAATCATAACAGGTTTAGTTGCAGGTGGTTTTCATTGGATTGTAGGTGGTTAAATGGCATTAAAGGAAAAGTATGAGAAGTTTGCACAAGGTATGGTTATTCATAACAATGCTACAGAAGCAGCTAGGTTTGCAGGATATACAGCAAACTCTTCTCATGCATTAGCTAATACAGGATTTAGATTAAAGAACTTACCTGAAATACAAGATAGAATAAAAGAACTAGAAGAAAATCTTGAGACTAATGTAGATGTTATTACTGAGATAGAAAAACAATATGAGTATGCTAAAGTTAATGGGCATACTAATAGTGCTATTAAAGCTTTAGAATTATTATCTAAAATAAGAGGAGCAAAGAGTGATAAAGAAGTAGATACTTCTCCTGAAGGATTAGAACAAAATATAATTAATTCACTTAATATATTAGGTAAAAAGAAAGTAGAAAGTTTAGTTAATAGATGTAATTTTAATCAACAGATAGAACCAAATACAGAACAGCTCCAACAGCACCAAGAAAAAATACAACAAGAACACCAAGAATAATATTTTCTATTCTCTGTGCTTGTATTTTTTTAGCTTCTGCTATAGCTTCTTTTTTCTTTAGTCTTATATCTGCTTGTATACGTATTACTTCATTCCAAGCACTAGGACCATGAGACAAATTAACAAAATTACGTAACTCCCTCTCCATCTGCTCTGCTTGTTTTTTAGCAGCAAACGTCTCCAAAGCTTCTTCTTCAACTGAACCAAATGTTCTACCTTTACTTTTCTTATGTCCATCTTTAACATCTTGTATTGCACCCATCCATCTGCCTAAATCCTTAGACATACTTTCTACATCACGACCTACAGAAAATCCTTTCTTTATAGCATTGAAAGCAGTTGTTGCTGCTGCAATCGCTGTGATTGGGTCCATATATTACTCCTATTTGTAAGACCATATCCAAGGTCTTGGGCTTGTTACAGAACTCTTAGGCATAGTATCTAGATGTATAAATCTTTTTTCATGCACACCATTTTGTTTAACACCTATACCTGTAAAGCCTAGCTCTAATGCTATACGTACTATTTCAAATGCTTTATGTCCAGAACAAACAACATCTACAGCACAACCTTTTAGATGTGCAGACCTAGTGCTACCACCTATAGCTAAGTTATGTGATTCACTTCTATAACCAGAGCTAATAGACATAGGTTGTTTTAGTTTATCTCTTAGCTCATCAAGCTTACTCATAAACTTTTCATCCATGTTTACTTCACCTGTACCTTTACATCTTAATTCATCTTCTGAAAAGTATTTCCATCTTGTGTGCATTATTTATGTCTCCTTATCATATCATCTATTTTACTTTCTAGTCTATCAAATCGTTGTAGTAATTGTTTTAAATCATCTTTAACATCTTCTTTAGAAGCATAGGTTATAGCTATGTTCTCTCTTGTTTCTGATAGCTCATCTTTAACTTTACTAATAGCAGCAGACGTAGAACGTATCCACCATAAAAATCCACCTATAGCCATAGTTAATACTGCGTTCCATATCATATTCATATCTGCCATTTTAATCATCCTCATCTATTTTAGTGTTTACTAATTTATTATTTACTTTATCAAAAAATTCATTAGGAATTGATATTCCTTTTGGTCGTAAATTTTTAATATAATTTTGAATGTCATCATCTGTTAAAAACTGAGGTGTATAAGAATTATTATATGCACCTGCTAATTCTTGTACTGCTTTAACTCCAATAGGATTTGCTAAATTAATTCCTAAATCATTTTGTATTGTATCAAAATCTAAACCTAAATTTTGATATGCTTTTAAATACATTCTAATTTGTTTTAAATCTTTAAGTTTTTTATTTTCATCTGATATTTTAGCATCTTTTATATCTTTTACAGTTACACCATATGTATCACCAGTAAAATACTTTTTTGTTTTTTGATAAGTAGATAATTTATTTTTTAACATTCTAGATACTTTTCTATTTTTATTTATATTTTGTAAATCATATCCTATAGTAAAAGGAACTGTAGAATCTATATCTATAAGCCTTACTTTAAATCCAAGAAGTGATTCCCAATCAGTTTCACCTGGAACTCCTTTAGTATATTCAGAAAATAAAGCTTTTGATGAACCACCCTTATCTCTTTCACCTTCATCTTTTGTTTTTTTCTCTTGTTCATATTGTCTTCTTTTTGCTAAAAAACCAATAGGAGGTGGACCTATATCTTTTAAAAATTCTAATGCAGTATTCGCATAATCTTCTGGAACTTCTCCTTCACTAATACCTGTTGCTGCTTTAAGTAATGCATCTGTTGCCATAGATGTACCTATAAAAGGAGACATTGTTTTATCAAATAAAGACAACATCATTTTTTTTAATTCAGGATTGTTATTAATATTTTTTAAACTTTCTGCATTAAATTTAGGGTCATTAATAATTCTATGTAATACTTTAGCAGTTGTATATGGAAATGAAAAAGGATTTACAGCTCCTGTTGAAACTGTTTTTACTACATTTTTACCTGCTTGTTTTTCTATACCACTTAAATAAAGTTGAGGTACTGCATATTCCCAAGTTTCTCCTACTGTTTCTAATGAATTTTCTTGTTTATCTGTAATACCCATAAGTATTTTAGACCTTTCAGATAAAGCATCAAAGCCTAAACCTGCTGCAGTTAGTCCTGCTAATCTTCTTGCTGCCATTTGTGTTAAAGTTCCATTACCACTTAAACCATCTGCTATAGTATATTTAAATAAATTTTTTGAAACTCTAGCTGACTCAGCAGCAAATGTAGCAAAGTCTCCTATTGCCCAACTTCTCATATCTTTTAAATATCTAGGAGCTATTTTATAATTAGGCATTAAATCTCTAGTTCTTTTAGCTGCTTCTTGTATTAACTCACTATCTTTTTTATTAGGAAATGCTTTACGTAAATATTTTTTTGTGTTTTCAAAATGTGTTATTTTAAATATATCATCTTCTAATTGATATATATCTATTATTTTATCTGTTATTTTTCTAGGTACACCTCTAATATCATAGATACTTTTTTTATAAGCATCAGGATTAGAACCTAATCTTCTTAAATTAGTTCTCATAGTTTCAGAAGCAATATCAGTTCCTGTAATACCTAACTCTCTATATTCATTAAATTTTTTAACTAACTCTTTATTTTTTAAACCTGATAAATTAGAAGCAGCAAATGATATAGCATCTTTTGTACCTACAGTTCCAGGAACAAAACCATTTGATATCATAAATATACCATTTCCTATTACGTTTCTTGCATGAGTAATAGGACTAAAAACAGTTTTACTTAATTGTGTACCTACTTTAGCTTTTAACCAATATTTCATAACTGAACTATTAGCAGGATTTAAAAAGTCTAATCCTTCTTGTAACATTTTATTATAATTAGGGTCTACATATAAACCATCTAAAGGATTTTTTACAGTTCCTTGTTGAACAACTCCTCTACCAAATATTTTTCCTAATTTTTCTTCTAATATATCATTAGCTAATTCTAAATCTTTTACATTTTTTGGAGATTCCCATCTTCCTTTTATAACCTCACCTCTTTTAGCTGCACCACTTCTTATCATATCAGTAGACAAGTCTTCTAAAAATTTTATTTCAGCTTTATACGTAGCTAATTTTTGATAAGTATTAACATAATTTAATACAGGGTCTTTAACTTCTCCATAAAAAGCTTTTACTTTATTAGGTATTTTTTTCTGTTTCATAAATGCTTTTGTAGATGTAGAAGCACCTGTTGACCTACCTGCATAGTGAAAAAGTAATTCTCCTTTTTCTTTAAAAGTTTTCATTCTATCATCTATATGTTTCATAGCTTGGTCAGGTCTAAGACCAACATCATTTACTAAATAATCTGACATAGATTTTAATGCATCATTTGTTATATTTTTTATTTGTCCTCTTTCAATATTTTTTCTATTTTTTTTAATTGATTTTTCTAGTTCTGTAACATAATTAGGATTGTCAAATATTTCATAACTTCTAGTAATATATGTATTTAAATTTTTATCTATTTTTGTGTTTAATTTACCAGATGTTCTATCATTCTTTAAAAAAAATTCAGATAAACTATCAATATTACCTCTCATTTTTAAAACAATATCTTTAACATTACTAGGTAAATTATTTAATGAACCTCCTTGTAAAGCTTTATCAACTAATTCAATATTTTTAGAAGATGTAAAGTTAGATTTTCTCATAGCTTTTTTTAATTCTTTTCCTTCTTCTACTGCTAAATCATAATTGTTTCTTGAAGCAGCATCATTTTTAATAAAAGCAGCTAGATGTTTATCATCTAATCCTCTTCTTGTAGTAAATTTTTGTGTAAGATAATTAGGAACAATAGTTTTTCTTAATCCTTTTGATTTTTTATAAGCAAGACCTAATGCACCTAATCCTCCAAAAGCTACAGCTTCTAAACCTAAATTATTTAAGAAAGCATTTAATCTTTGTTGAGCAGCACTATCATCAGGATTAACTGCAACTGCTTCTAAAAAACCTACTGATTCAGGAAACTGTTTTACTAAAGTATTAACTAAATTTTCACTAGGGTCTTCAATTATAGTAGCACCACCTGCATAAGCTGTTCCATAACCAACTACTTTAACAGGTCTTTTATTTAAAGCTGACCTAAGAGTTTTGTTTCCTTTTGCTAAAGATGTTACACCTCTACCTGCTTTTATAATACCTGTTGCAGGAATAAAATAAGATAAAACATTACCTGTCATTTTTTCACCTTCAGCAAATATACCATCACCATGATAAGGGTCAAATAATTCATCTGCATATTCTTTTACTTCATCAGGAACATAAGCACCTAATTTATCTGATACTACAGAAAATGTATCTGATACTTGTTTAGTTAAATTAGGAGCAACATCTTTTGAAAACTCTGCAACTCCTTCTACTGCTTCTCCTATTGCTCTACCACCTACACGTAGTACAGGGTCAACAACATTTAATCCTGTTATCTCTAAAGGTTTGTCTAATTCTTCATCAGACATATTAGAGTATTTAGAATATTGATTTATAAATTCATCTCGTTCTTTTTCTGGGTCATACCCTTCTTCAACTAAAATTTTATCTAAATATTCTGTATCAAGAATACCTTGAGTATTTAGTTGTTCTATCTTTTTAGCTGCGTCACGAAATGATTGAGAGTTTATACTAACTGTCATGGATTTCCTAAATTTTTAAGAACTGTTGCTGTAGATTGTCTAGAATTATTTCCTAAATTAGAAGTATTTGAAGTAGAAGCTATAGAACCACCTTGTTTAATTTGTGTTTTTGGACTAGCACCTAGAATATCTGAAATTATTTGATTAAATTTTATAACATATAATTGATTAATTTCATTTTTAATAGTAGGGTCTGCTTCAAAAGCTATTTTTATTTCTGCTAATGTTTGGTTTGCTGCTTTTAGATATATTTCACTTACGTCTAAATCTCCTAAAGTAGTTGTTACTTTAGCACCTGTTTTTAATTGTTTCTGTTGGTCAGCATTTAATTTACTATTTATAGCATCAATAGCATCTTCAGTTTTTGCAACTTGAGTTAAGCCCATCTTATTTGCAGTAGCAGCATTTTTTGCTATCGTTGCTTCAATAGTTGCTAGTTTTTCTGAAGCAGCTACAGCAGTTCCTGCAGCAGATACATCATCAGCAGCCATTCCTTTAACTAATGCAGCTTCTTTTTCTGCTATAGCTCTTTCATCAGCTCTTGTTTTTTCTTTTGCTTTTTTAACTTGTTCTCCTACTTCAACTCCAGTTTTACCTAATGCAGCTAATACTTTACTACCTGTACTTCCTGCTTCTGTAATTTCAGGACTATAAATAGTATCTCTGATAGCTTTAAATGCTGCTTGTTCTTTAGCTACTTGTGGATTAATAAGTGCTGCTTTATCTTTTTTAATTTCTTCATTTAATAAATTTCCTATTTGTGTATTTGATACACCTTGTCTTTGTAAAGTTTCTATTAAAGAACCTATAGAACCTTTTAATGTATCAAAACCACCTTTAGTAGAAGTTACATCAGGAAAAGTTGTAGGTTTTCTTTTTTCCATAAAACTATCATATGCAGACATATTTCCTACTTGACCTGGTGTAGCTCTCTTAACTAATCCTGCAATACCACCACCAGTTTTACCTTCACCAAATACAGGTTTACCAGTAAAGGTTCCATATAAACTACCTACACCTGCTAGTCCACCTATAAGCTGTTGACCTAAACTAGGTTGTGGAGGTGGAGGAGGTGCATAAGTTGTTGTAGATATAGGAGCTCCTGAGACTACTTGTTGATATTTTTGCATAGCTGCATAAGGCTCATCTTTTTCTTGTAAAAATTGTCTATAAGCTTCATCTAATGCAGCTTGTGTTTGTTGTTGTTTTACTTCTCCTACACCTTGTTGAGCTCCAAGTTCTGCTAATCCTGTTTTAAATCCTGCACCTGCTATATTAGCTAAGTTTGTAGAAGCTTGTCCTTGTCTAGTTCTTTCAGCATCTAATGCTGCTCTAGCATCTGCAAATGCAGCTTGACTACCTTTAGTTTGTATATCACTTAATAACTTTTGTTGTTCTCCTAATGATTGTGCTTCTAATAATGTACCTCTAGTACCACCAAAAGAACCTTGAGCTACTTGTGCTGCTCTTATCTTAGGTAATACATTTTGTTCAAAAGCTTTTTGTGATTCTCTTTTTTCTATATCAGTTACAGCTTGTTGATAAGGAGACATAGCTTCTTGTATCTGTGCACCTGTAATACCTGACGCAGCATCTCTTGTCATTTGTTCTGCTTCTGCATACTTAGGTGCAGTTCCTCCTTGTAGTCCTGCTATACCTGTAAATGCTTGTTCTTGTTCTGGACTATAAGGTGCAATAGTAGGACCCTCATAAGGAGTGTATCCTTCATCAGTTCTTTTATTATATAATGCCTGTGCCTTACTTAGTATATCTGTGTAATAAGGTTTTAACTGTTCAGGTATTTCTGTAACTGATAAGGGTTGTGCACCTACTACAGGTTGTGCAGGTTGTGAACCAAATATTGAAGATAATACTCCCATTCTATACTCCTTGTACCATTGGTGTTAACGCAGACAATCCATCTACTTCTTTAGGTTGCTTTGTATTACCATATGCTTTTTTTCTAATATTTTTAATTGTTTCATCCATAACTTTTGCTCCTTCTGCAGGATTACCACCACCTAATGCTGCCATTGTATAACTATCAACTACATACTCACTAGGACTTACTGCTAATGTTCCTACTTGTTCTGGTCCTTCTTTAATAGGCATGTAAACATTATCTTCCATACCTCCACCATCTCCTGGAACCATACCACTAAACTCACCACCTCTAGCCATAGATATTAAACCACCTTGTGCAAAAGGTAAAGGCATATTTCTTGCTTTAAAAGCTTCTTCTAATTGTCTTCTAGCACTTGTTCCTGGAGCATATACTTTTTCTACTTCATAAGGTTGTTCTCTTACTACTTTTAAATATTCATCAATAATTTGTTGGTCTTCTATATTAGTTGCTTCATTTGAAAATGCTTCAGATTGTTGTTCTTCTGTAGGTACTGTTGTTACATTTGGTTCTTTACCTGTAGGCATTAATGTTTTTATTTTATCTAAAAATCCTCCCATTCCTAAAGATATTAAACCACCTTGTGCTGTTTCTACTACATCTTCTGTAGGCTCATAAACAGTTCTACCTCTATATAAATATCTACCACCACCTAAAGCTCTATCTAAAATTTCAGCTACAGTTCTAACAGGAACAACACCAGTTGAATCATATACAACTCTTTGTGAATTATAACCATCAGGATATTCTACTGTATATCCTTCACGTCTTAATCTATCATCTTCTTCTTCTTGTAATCTTCTTGCTTGTTCATTTGCATTTTGTAAATCTACATAAGAACCACCTATATCTCCTGATAATCCTTTACTTGCTATATTCATTAAACCTGTTTTAGTCATTGGATTATAGTCTTGACCTATTGCACTACCTATTTGTTTTACAGACTCAGGAGTATAATCTCCTAATGTAGATACTGTTCTTTGATATAAGTTAGGAGCACCTGGTCCACGAGGTATACTATTAACAGATTGGTCAAATCCTCCTGCAATAGGTGTTGTATCTGCAGTTTTTAAAAATGCTTGAGTATCAAAACCTTTAGGAGCTCCTTCAGGAACTATTGTACCACCTAAATTAGGGGTAGGAGAATAACTTGGTGTAGCACTAGGTGGAACATATCTATCAAGACCTACTGGAGCATTTTGATAAGTATCTGCTACTGCTATTTGTTGTGAAGCTGTTGGAGCACTTCCTGGTCCTACTTCTACTCCATAAGATGTACCAACATCTGGTGTACCACTAGCTACATTTGTTGCTGTTGATGGTTCATAACCACTACCAGTAACATTTGGACTTCCTTCTGCTACAGGACCAACATCACTTGCTACAATAGTATCTGGTTGAACAGGGTCACCCATAAATGTTTTACCTGCCATTTTATTACTTACACCTCTCATAGTACCTGCAGTAACACCACTAATTATACCTGCTTTAGCAGCATCTTTAAAACTTCTACCTGCAGCTAAATTACCTACAAGAGAACCAAGACCTGTAGTAGCACCAAAAGCTAAAGGACTCATAGCACCTACAGATGTTAATCCAAATGCTCCAAAATGTGCTAAAGCATATGGAGCAGCTATAGCAAAAGCAATAGGTGCTATTGTTTTAAATGCATCAGACTTTACAACATTTTTAACACCTTTTGCAGCACCTTTAGCAATTCTTTTTGCACCTCTAACTATTTTATTAAAAATAACTTCAGGTTGTCCTGTTACTGGATTGAAAGTTACATTAAGCATAGAAGATAAACCTTGTAATTCATCAGGTCTAATATGTAATAATAATTTATCACCACCTCTACCATAAGAAGCTACTTGCTGTGCCATAGCTTGTATTTCAGGATTAGGTTCTTGTGGTCCCTCTTGTGCTATTTCTTGCATCTTCATATTAACTTCTTCTGAATTCATAGGTTCTATTGGCATTTGTTGTTCCATCATAGCTTCTTCCATCATACCACCTTCTTGCATAGGCACAGTTACTTGAGGTAATCTATTTAAACCTCCTGTTGGTTGTCTTAGTCCTTGCATATATTGCATTGCATTAAGGGTATCATTATAATCTGTACTGTTTAAGTCATCTCCAAAGTTTTGAAAATCTTGAAGTGTTGCAGATTTTGGAAGGGCATTAGGATTCATCATTTTTTTATTCCTCGTGGATTCATATAGTTAGATTGTGGTTTTGTATTGTCTGCTATAAAGTTACTACTATTATACACTATTTTTTTAGAGTTAGCTATAGGTTCTACCTTTTGTTGTAAAGAAAAATAATTAGGTAATACAGCTTTACCTGTATTTAAATTACCTAAAAAGGTACTACCATAAACATAATCAAAGTATTTTTTATCAGTCATTAATTATCTCTAGTATTTTTTCTCTTTGTTTTAAAATTTCTTTTTGTTGTAGCATAATCTGTTCTTTTTGTTTTAATATATATTCTTTACTTACAATATTATTTTCTTCTTGTATTACTTTATCTTTAGGAAATATAATTATATTATCAGTCATTAATTTAAATCATGCCATGATGTTTCAGAAGCTAAACTTACATATCCTTTAAACTTACCAGTTGATGCTGAATAAGCTATATCACCTGCTTGTGGATTTGTAATATTAGTAACAGTAGTAACTGTAAATATTTTTGTTGATGGTCTACTATCTACTTGTACATCTCTAGTATTTAATTCATTAATTAAAGTAGAACCCCATTTTTCCATTAATATATATAGCTGTCTTAATTCTTCATTCTCTTGCATTTGATAACCATATAACTTAGGTATAAGTGGATACTGTTGTGCCATTATCTTTTACCATCTGGTTGTATAGCTAAACGAATTGACCCCCATCTCCAACTCGTGTTAGCTGAATTACAAGATACTCTTACTCTCCCTTGCCTTCCTCTTGCTCTCATATCTATTTTAACTGTAGTATTACTTACTGTATGTGGTGGTGCAGGTTTTTCTGTTTCAGTAGAACTTTCAGGAAAGTCTTTTGTTTTAATTGAAAAAGTTAATGCACCATCATTAATTGTAAAGTCAGGTATTACTCTAGATAAAAACATAATATCATTTCCATCTGCCATATCAAAATCTGCTGATTCTATAAATGAAGACATTGGTTGTCCACTTTCTGTATATAAACCATCAGGTTCATTGTTATATAAGTTATTACCTGCTACTGTTACACCTGTTGTTATTGTATTTCCAAATACTGTTTTATCTGCAAAGGTTGTAAAGATACTAGAACCATATGTCCAGTAACCTTCATTAGGTGAATAGATAACATAACTATCACATTCATCAGAATCTGTAGAAGGATACAACCAAATTACTTCTTTAAACTCAGAATTAATTCCACAGAATATTTTATCTTTTTGGTCTTTATTTAATCTATCAAATATAAATCTTCTTACAGTACAATCTAAATTTTTAACTTGACCATCAAACATATAAAAGTTATCATGCCCCATCCATACTGTTGTACCATCATAATCAACTGCAGCATGTGGAGCTATTAATCCACAGTTACTACCTAGTTGATTAAAACCAAATGTAAAAGGTGGTCCAACAAAAGTCATAGTCCATAGTGAATTATCTGTCCATATGTTAATAGCATTTCTACTTCTTACTCCACCTATTATTTGTGTACCATCTGTTAATACATTTTCTCCTGCTGTTGAACTTAATGAAGGAACCCAGTTAGTTAAGTCTTCTTGATTAGACCACTTTACTAACATAGGTTCAAAGGTTCCATTAGGGTCTGCAGTTGTGTTAAATTGATTTGCTCCTAAACAAATTAAATGTCTATCATTAGGAGAAACTATAACAGAGTTTACAGTTGTTGGTGTTGAGTTAGTAGCACCAGAAACTAAAGCAGCTCTAGTAGGACTTGTTGATGCATCTGTATCAAAAAGATAAATAGAACTACCTCTTCTATTTGCTACAATATCTTCACCAAAGTTATCTAAACTCCATTGTGTTATCTGACTAGCAAAGTCACTAGCACCTACTGATGTAGGTCTATTCCATGCTCTTCCTCCTGCAACACTTACACCTGCATTATAAGAACCTGCACCATAACCTACATCTGTTACAGCATTATCTACACCACTACCTAATAAGTAATGTATTGTTCCACCACCTGTAGATGATTGAGCAGCACTAGATGTAGTAGCTACTGATAAAGCAAATGTATTTGCATTAATAACACTTACAGGATATGTTGTTGTTCCTAATAATATATTACCACCAATGGTAGTAGAACTTGTAAAGAAAACAAAATCACCTGTTGCTCTACCATGTGCTGTTGCTGATACTGTTACTGTATTAGAACTGATAGCACAACTAAAAGAACTAGCTAATGTTGTACTTGCAGATACAGGAGTAATATCAAATATCTGGTCACCATTATGTTCATATAACATTTGAGCAGTACCAAAAGCTGCTCTCTTAAATTGATTATTATCTGACCATGTAATTAAATCTCTTGCTGCACCATTAAATGTAGCAGATACTTTTGTTTCATAACCACCTATATTCTCTGGTTTACCTGCTCTGAAACGTACCTTATCAACATCATACCATGCACCTTTTTCTGCATACTGTGTTGATTCTCTGTAGATTCCAGGCTTAAAATCCATCTTTACTAATTTAGAACTTGTTGACATTTAAATCCTAATCAAAGTTTTTTAATAATGCTGCGTCTATTGTTGTTGCACTTCTTGTGCTATATACTAATATATCTACATCTGCTGCACCTGTACTTAATGTTGGTGCTGCTCCAGATACAAATTGATAAGCAGAGTTATAAGATAATGTTCTACTACCTGTTCCATCTTGTATTACATATATCTGTCCTGTTTGACCTGCTACTGCATTAGTAGGTGCTGCTAGTGTTCTATTACCACCTATAGTAACTAAGAAGTTATTACCTAATGCAAAGTCTACTGCTATACTTGCAGCATCTGTTAATGTTGTTATTGGGTTATATGCTCTAGCAGATGTTCCTACTTTTAATGAACCTGCTTCTACTACAAAGTCTCCACGTACAGTTGTATTAGCTGTTACTGAACTTCTTACATATCTTGCATCAGCTATAGATACATCAGGTATATCTGTTGTTCCTGTTCCTACATCTGCAGAAGCTGCTGTACCAAATCCTTGTCCTTTTGTATTAGTTGCAAAGACACTTGTACCATCACATATAACTAAACCTATTGCACCAAAAGGAACTGTATATCCTGTACCACTTGCTGTTTTAATTTTAACTATATCTGATGCTGTTGTATTAGCAGATACTTTATTATTAATAACATAACTTTTAGATTGAGCAGGTATTATCATTGAAATAGTATTATGACTACCACCTACTGAACCTTTTAATTCTAAAAAAGCAGAACGTGGTACATCACCTGCACCATCTATTGCTGATAATGTTACTGTAGCTGCTGCTCCTAGTTCTACTGTGGTATAACCTGCAATAGCATCATCTACTAAACTTATCATACCATCATTTAATACAGTACCCCAAGTATTTGGATTATCTCCATCTCCTTGTTTTACTAGTCTTAACCTGCTTGTATATGATGCTGTCATTTATTTCTCCTATTCAAATATAAATTCTTGTTGACCACCTATGAGACCACAAGTGATTTTGTCTGTTCCTGTTATCATAATTAACCAATTACCTTTATTCTTATTAGTATATAATTCTATAACACTATTATTAGAGGTTACTGAAAAAGCTGTTCTAGTGAGAGCTAATCTATTTTCTAAATCATTAACTGCAAAGTCTCTATCTGCACATACATAAGTTGTTGTAAGTTTTCTATTTATAAACTCATTACTAAAAGATATACTAGTAATAAAAAATAATAGTATTACTAGATACTTCATTAGTTATCACACTCACAAAGTTTACCAAATAATCTTTTCTTAAATTTTTTATAAAACTTTTTAATTCTATCTAACATACTGCTTAACATCATAATCATCACTCCAGTTATGTATTGGTGCTATAGTTTTTACACTACCATCTTCATTATATTCCCATTCATATAGTTTTTTAAAAGCTGCCATATCACTTGCACCATCTATAGCTGCTTCAATAGTTGCACAGTCTGTCTTAATGTCTCCTACATACGTTCCAACAGCACTTGGTATAGTTTTACTGCTATCATAGATACTACGTTCTACAAGCCAATTAAAACGACTTATAAGATTATTAGCTTGTTGTTTAGCTTTTTCTTTAGCTATAGATTTTAAACCATAGTTATAAGTTTTATTACCTTTTTCATCTAATATATTATTACCAGATTCATCTTTAGCTTCTACATCTACTAAAGATTTTTCTGTTATTGTATAAGATGTTGTTACCTTTTTATCAGAAGCACTCCAAGTATATGTAGCTTGTGAAGTATATTCAAATCTATCATTTCCTTTTGTACCACTATCTTCTACAGGATATATTCCTATAGCAGCTTTCTCTGCATCTGTATATTTTGTAAACATATTAGATGGATAACGAACCTCACCTATTACCAAAGATTTTGGTCTTTGATATATTTGTTCTATTTTATTATCCTTTATTAAAGCCCACATATTATTTCACCTCCTAAAAAGTATTGTTATATTTAAATGGCACATCACCCCATGCTCCATATATCCATTTTTCACTAGCATTAAAATCATTTGATGAGGTTCTTATTTTAAATCCATTTGAAAGTATGTCTATTGAATAATCAGAATTACTATATTCTATTGAACTTGAATCCCACCATGAAATTTTAGTTGAAGGATTATAAGTATCTCTAGCAGTATCTCTTACTCTCCAACCTCCTGCACTTTCTGTTCTTTTTGTAAATAACATACGTGGTCTAAATCCTGTATAAACAAATGGTCCATTTGCATTTGAATTTCCTTCATAAGTTCCAAACTTTTGCATGCCTTCAACATCTGCCCATGCATACATGACATAGTTATAACTAGAACTTCTATTTATTTGTTCATTACCTGACATAACTATTTTAGTTGAATCAGGTACTATATTTACATTTTGACCACTTGCTAAAGCATTATCAGAATTAAGATATAATAAACTATCATATCCTGTATTAACTGTTCCACCAGATTTATGATACACACCCCACCAATGAGTATCATTTCTAGCTTTAAAAATAATAAAATTTGGTGTAGCTCCAAGACCATGTAAAACTTCTGAATTTGCAGAACCTGAACCTGTATAAGTAATAATTGAAAATTTGCTTTTTGTATTGGCTTGATATGTTCCTGCTAATTGATTACCACCTGCTGAAAAACTTGTAGTTGTTCCTCCATTAGCTTTCCAACACCAAGAACCACAAGTCTTACCACTATCATTATTAAAAGCACCTCCAGTAGCTGTAAAACCATCAGTTCCAAATGCACTTATTGTGGCAGTTCCTGTAGATGCTGCACTACCTAAATCTGAATAAAGTCTTTCTGAACCACCTCTTGTGCTATCTATCACTCTTTTTGATTGAGAACCATTTCTAGTAAAACCCCAAATTAAGTCAGGTTTGAATCCTAATCCTGTTACAGCATTAGTAGTACCATTACCATCAAAGAGAACTGTATTAAATTGTTTAGTAGGATTTTCTGTAGCACCATCATCTCCTGCAGGGTCTATGTCATCTGATACAGGTACACTAGCTGAGCCTAAAGCTAAAAATCCTGTTGGTGGTGTATAATAAAAATCTCCAAACCCATTACTATCTGTAGCATTTGCAGAGCCACTTGTTTTTGAATTACTAAAACTAGAATCTTGTCCACAGTTTATATGAACTGTACCTGCTTTTGAAGTATAATAATCTGACCAACCAAAATAATAATTTTGACTAGCATCTAATCCTGAGAATGCTTCATTACTACCTGCAGCAGGGTCTCCACTTGCTTGCCATGTACCATTTTTAGCCCACCATATTTTACCATTATCTGCATCAAAAGCTAATCCAATAACATCTCCAACACTAGTCCAACTACTTCCATAAGCTGCAGCACTACCTCCATTACCTCTTTTTTGTCCATTCCATGCTTGGTATTGGTAAGCTCCAGTACCATCTAAAAGATAGTTACCATATTCTACATTTATTTGTCTTACTATTCCAAAACAATGATAATTATTATTTACAATATTATTTAATTCTATGTAATATTTACCAGTAGCAGGAAAAGCAAAATTAGATATTTGTAATGGATAACCTCCAGAAGTTGTCCCTACTCTACAATTACCCTCAGAAAAAGTAGTTGTACTACCACTACCTCCCTGATAGTGTCTTGAATCCCATGTTGCAAAATTTGTATTAGCTCCCATATTAACTCCCTGTTCCTACAGTTGGACTATCAAGAACTTGATGGTCTGTTCCCAAATTAACTGCTGTAAAATCATTATTATTTCCTGAACTATCATTACCTAAATCACCTGCATTTTCATATTTAAGATGATAACCATTACCACCAAAACTTCCTGTGTATTCTTTAGGAATCCACACACCATTTTTAGTTTCTCCTAAATCAGAAATAGCAACGTCTTGTCCATCTATACCCATAGTTTCTGCTAAGTAACCATAAAGTCCATAACTATTTCCTTCTGAATGACTAAACGCATTATATCCTATACTATAATAATAAGTGCCTGAAAAAGATGAGTTCCAATGTATAGCAGAATTTAAACTCCAATTATTTGTAGTATCTCCAACACCTTGTAACGTGCCATTAATATAAACTTTTTGCCTGTCTGCTTGAGTGCTTTGAGTAGTATCAAATATAAAAGCTAAATGATACCATCCAGAGATATCTCTTAATTTTGGTGGATATGCATAAGTAGTTGAACCCCAATCACCTAAAGTAGCAATTCTATCATAATAAGCACTAGAAGAGTAATCTAAATAAATGTTTTTACCACCACCACCAACTAGTTGAAAAAGTAAAATTTGAAGAAAATTTAAATCTGTAGCACCTTTTTTTAACCAGGTGCTAAATGTAAATTTTTTATTATCTGTAATAGTACCAGAAGAGTTTCTATAAAGACCACCTCCATTTGTACCACCTTCACTTGTTGTGCTTCTTGGTATTCTTACACTTTGTTCTATCTGATGTGAATAAAAAGCACCACCACCTGCACTTGCTGCTGCTGCAGATGCTGCTAATAAATTATTTTGAAATATTCCCATTATGCGTATGCCTGTGAAATTACCATTTGTATATCTCCTCCAACTCCATCACTAGATGCTGATACAATAATATAATCTAATCTATCTACTGCACCATCTGCTGTTGATAAGGTTGGGTCTGTACCACCTATAAATTTAAAATCTGCATTATATGCCATTGTACCACTTCCTCCACTCTGTGTCAAGAAAATACTTCCTGTTTGTCCTGACCTACATCCTATAGGTTTAGCTAGTGTATGTGCTGCTGTAACTGTTGTTCTAAAGTTTTGTGCATTACCAAAGTTTAATGATACTGAAGTTACACCATTAATAGCTGTAGCACAAACAACTGCTGCTGCACTCTTTGTTAATTGTAATTGTCCTTCTAATGAAGTATTGCCTGATACTCTTACAGTTCCTAAGAAACCAGAGTTACCAGTTATTGTTGTTGTTCCACCTACTTTTAATGTAGAGTTAATTGAAGCTGTACTTTGTAAATGTGTAGCTCCAGTTACTGTAAGTGTATCATCTATAATTACTGCACCTTCTAATGATGTAGCTCCTGATACTCTTACTGTTCCTAAGAAACCTGTATTACCTGTTACAGTAGTAGCACCTGTTACTTTAAGTGTTCCTACTAATTGTGAGTTACCTGATACACAAACATCACCATCAAACTCTGCTTTACCACCTACTGTTAATGTACCACCTACAGAAGCATTACCTGCTATTGTTGCTGTGCCTCCTATAAAGGCATTACCTGATATACAAACATCATTATCAAATTCTACTTTATCTCCAAATGTTTTATTAGTAAATGTTTGTGTTGCTGCTATACCTGCTAATGTATCTGCAGTTGCAGGCATTACTAAATCTATATTACCAGAGAAAGCTGAATGTGCAGGTGCTTTTAATGCAGCATAATGTGCATTACCTGTTTCACAATACATTCTAAGTTCAGAACGTGAACCTGTATTTTTTAAATCTATAATACCACCACCAACACTTACTGTGCCACCAACGATAGCATTACCACTTACTGATACATCATCTTTAAAATGTGAATAACCTGTAACACTTAATGTAGAACCAAGCTGTACTGCTCCTGCAATAGTTACATGACCACCTACATTTATATCTCCTGATACAGAAACATCACCTTCAAACTCTGCTTTACCTGTTGTATTTAATGTACCACCTACTGATGTATTACCAGTAATATCTAATGTACTTCCTAATGATACAGCACCACCTATTGTAGTAGTACCACCTATATGAACATTACCAGATACTGATACATCATCTTTAAAATGTGTATATCCTACTACTGTAGTAATTCCTCCTACATGTAAAGTTCCACCTATAGTTACATTATTAACAGATATATTACCTGTAATAACTGCAGGTACATTTGTTAAGTTTGCACCATCTCCAAAGAAAGCTGAAGCACATACTTTAGAACTTACATGAACATCTCCTTTAACTGTAACATTACCACCTAATGATACATTACCTGCTACATCTAATGTACCACCAATACTTGTATTACCTGATACTCTAGCTGTAGTTAAAAATCCTGCAGCTCCTGATACTGTAGCTGTTCCTAATAAATTAATTGCACCTCCTACAGAAAGTGTTCCTCCTACTGACGCATTACTTGCTACTGTTAATGTACTTGCAAGATTAACTGCTCCTGCTATAGATACTGTACTTTTTAAATGTGTAGCTCCTGATACACTTAATGTACCACCTACTATAGCATTATCTACAGAAATATTACCTGTAATAGGTATACCTGTAATGTTTGTACCATCACCATAAAATGCAGAGGCACATACTTTAGAGCTAACATGTACATCACCTTTTACAGTTACGTTACCTCCTATACTTACATTACCCCCAACATCTAATGTACCACCTATAGAGGCATTACTTGAAACTCTAATAGCTCCTAAAAAACCTGCTGTGCCTGATACAGTTGCTGTACTTAACATATTAACAGCACCACCTACAGATAATGTACCACCTATAGTTGCATTACCTACAAGAACTGAATCACCACTAATACAAACATCATCATTAAAATCTACCTTATCACCAAATGTTTTATTTGTTAATGTATCTGTAGTAGATGTTCCTACTAATGTTGCTGCACTTGTTGGTAATGTTATTGTTATATTACCACTAAAAGAACTATGAGGTGGAGCTTGTAAAGCTGCATAGTGAGCATTACCAGATTCACAATATAGTTTTATATTAGATTGTGTGCCTGTATTTTTAACTTGTATCTCACCACCAGATACCATTATGTTACCACCAATAGTAACATTACCACCTATGGTTGCATTATTAGTAACTATTAAACTAGATACAGATACATCACCACTAAATGTTAATCCTGTAAGATTAGAACCATCACCATAAAAAGCACTAGCACATACTTTACTATGTACTTGAAAATCACCTGCTACAGAAGCATCACCTGATACTCCAAATGTTTTTCCTACAAATAAAGTACCATCTATTTGAGCAGCACTAGTAGCTAATTTTAAAGCTGTGTTAGTTCCATCTCCTGTTTGTACGTTTGTTAATGTACCTGATATACCTTCATTACCAGAACTACTAACTTGTATTAATTTTTTATATGTTGCATTAATTAAACTGTTTGTTAAATCACTCATACTTT
>Ga0208767_1001256_pt1 | contig 20256 bp, 34 predicted proteins | sample VirMetDEL_Mar_21_FD_184514 | JGI IMG/M metagenome (GOLD analysis project Ga0208767, IMG submission 184514) | Aqueous microbial communities from the Delaware River and Bay under freshwater to marine salinity gradient to study organic matter... | ecosystem: Environmental > Aquatic > Marine >... | reverse complement strand
TATGGGCTTCTTCTTGTATCTGAATCTCCAGCGGTACTTCAAAGAGTTACCTCGTAGATAACCTACAAACTCATCAGGAGTAAGCATCGCCTCTATTGCATCAATGCACTCAATATCGCCGTTGTTATAATGCTCTGGGTTGTTAACCATATCGTTACCTCCGAATAAAGGATGGTCATTAGGGCCTTCCCATTCTTCTGCTTTATTCCACGCATCAGCTATAACAGTGTTAAGTTTAACCTTGTCCCATTCTTCTGGTGTTGCGTCATCAATACTCATTGCATCTCCAAGTTTATCTTATCAGTACGTTTCTTAAATTCTTCAGTGTCTCTAGCAGAAGCATCAATCCACTCATCTGGGATAGTGTCTTCGCTGAACCACCTGAAACCATTAGCATTTGCCCATTCTGCATGAGATCTTTTAGTCCCATCTTTACGCCGCTTAGCGCCAGGCATAGGTGCTGAAGGATTAGCAAACAAGAACACAAGTTCAGTATTTTTAGGTAAGTTCTTTTTTACCCATACGTATTTATTGTACTCGGCAAAGTCCCAGAACCGCCCTTTAGATTCAAGTAGTATTTTCTTACGCCCTATCTTTCTAACGAAGTCTGGCTCATACTTGTGTTCGACTACATACTTAATGTTGTCAACGTGATGATCCCAATCTTTTAGTATAGATTCGTGCAGTACAGCTTCCCATATAGAGTCGTACTTATGGTTGTCTGCCGTAACTACTTTCTTAGGTCTAGGCACTCTAGGTTTTCTGCGCCCACTGACCACACGTTTCTTTGTACTAATCTTCAACACTCCCTTTCTTTTTGGCTAGATCTTCTAGATCTTTCATCGTTATATCTTCAACACTACTGCCAAGACTTACAAGTTTCTTGATGCTTTTTCTAGTCCACTTAGGGCTATAGAAGCTTAACCTCAAACAGCCATTAGCATAAAAGTAGTTAACGTCTGGCAGGAAAGAGTACATATTCTTCAATGATACTTTTTCGTAGTCTTTATCAGATATGAGTGTCTTTAACCACTCTAGTAGAAGGAAGTCTGCATGTCTGTTTATTCTTTTTATGGTCTTTCTGTTCATGTAATCTCCAATACTCTGGGTTCAGATACTACTTTAGTAAAGTACTTATAACCGTTTGAGTATTTAAAGACTCTTAGACCAGAGCCATCATTAGAATCAGACCAGCATTGTTCTTTATGGGGGCAGTATCCGCAGGTTCTAGGTAATACTTCATTACCTTTTTTACCTTCAGGTATAGGAGTATAGCAATGGCTTGGAGGTTTGTCAAGTGTCAAAGCCTCTTTTAGCTCTTTTATTTTCTTTTTTACATTAGGTTTAGATAATGTCCCAGGTCTGAACAGAGCTAATTCACCTGACTCCTTGTTGATGGCTAAGAAACCACCTTCACTTGTACCTTCTGCTGCCTCGTAACCTGCAAGCTGCGCCATATATCCAAAGCTATCGTCGTTTATCAGCGTACCTTCAGAGAACTTCTTGAAGGCAAAGTTAGATGCAGTCTTAACATCAATAACTTCACCGTCTATCTTGCAGTCCATGTGGCCTTTGATGTCATCAACTACTACTTCTTTCTGCTCATCGGTTACAGTATGACCTGATAGCCTCACCAGCATAAGCAGTACTTCTTCTAAGATATGACCGTACAAGAACTTAATCTGTGTGGCTGCTTTAGGTTTGTATCTATCGTCTACTTCTCTAGAGTCATACCATAACTGCCTCGCAGGACGCCCTATACTGCTCATACGCAGCCCTTTAGTCTGCTTGTGTGGCTGAGTCCAGCTTCTAAGAACGTCCTTCATACGCTCTCCAAAGTCCTCTACAGCTTCATCAGGTAACTCTTTACCATCAGTAGCTTCGATGACAGCAGAGTACATATCGTCTACTAAGCTGTCTAAGTTTTTAGAAGAGTTCAAGTTGTTTCCCCTCAAATAAAGAATCTAGTTTAACAATAGCGAGACTAGCATCACAAACAAACCACTCACCTCTACGTGCGTAATGCTTCTCAAGTAGGGCATGTGCCTGTACTTCAGCCTCTCTTCTGTTCTCAGCGTTGTATGCTTTTACTAACTCGTAGTCCCTGTAAGGTGATGATGTTTGGTACTGCTTTAGTCTATCCTGTGCGTCTACAGCCATGCCTACTTTACACCAGCTAGGGAAGGCAGGGTTTCGTATAATGTATACCTGACCTTCTTTTTTCTTCTCGTAGTTATCTAAAGAACTAAAGGCTGCGTCAGTAAATCCTTTGTAGCGTCCTGGCTTATGTAGTGGGTGATCTTTAGATATGTAGTTTCCATCTACCCACATTCTATTTCCGTTGGATCTATCATCGTGTCCTTTATTGCAGCTTTTGCATTGTGTCCTGTTTAAATTTTTCCAGCTTCTTTTCCAGTTTTTTTCTGTCAAGGATACGCCACACATTCTACAGTTTTTATCAATGTGTTTCTGATCAGTTCGTTTCTTAGTCATCTTTATTCTCTTTCTTAATTTTTAAGTACTCAGTAACGAAATGTTCTATACCTCCAGATCTATATGTTGTTAGAGGCTCATCTTCTTTAGAGTAAGGAGTCCATAAGCCTTCTCCAATTACATATTTATATTTTTTACCTATACGGTTGTAAACATATAGTTCATTAGCGTTATCAGCTTGTATAAACTTTATGTCTTGCATAGTTAAAAAAGAACTAACACTATCTAATGTTTCTTCTATCTCAGGGCGCTCAGCATTAAAGAATCTATTTATAAAATCAGCAATACCTTTTGATCGAAAGTGTTTAGAAGGGTAGCCTCCTTTAGTGCATGATGCCCAGCGTCCAGTGGTGTAGTAGTATGCATAAGCTTTACTCTTTTTGTAAATCCATAGCATACTACCTCCTTCTTTAAGTTCGTACTCTATTCCTTTAGAATCTAAGTAATCCATAACATATTCAGCAGTCTGCTGTGTTTTATGTTTAAAGAAAGCAGAACCTTCACCGTCATTACCATCATAAACCCAGTTGTATTCCTCATCAATGTGTTTCTGACCAGTTGTTTCCGACATTGTATTCTCCGTCTAGTGGACAAGTAAGGTAAAGATAATCACCAGCATCTATAATAGCTTCGACACCCATCTTACCTACACGATCAGCGTCTTTCTCAAGAACCTCAAGCTGCCACTCATCATGCACATTACATACAAAGTGAGCGTCTAAGCCTTCCTTCTCAAGCTCATCGTTGAACAGCACCAAGGCTTGCTTCATAACAATAGCACCAGCACCTTGTAGCAAAGTGTTAAGTGCTGAATGTTCTGATCTTACAAAGAGCTTTCGACCATCTAGCCCTTTGAGGTAGCCTCGACCTGCCGCTCTCGCAACTTTGTTTTTGAGATTTGTAAATGCTGGAAGATTATCAAAGAAAGATTTTCTAAGTCCCTGGCCCACTGCTCTGCCTCCTCCAGCCACACTTCCAAGCTTTTCATCTCCTGCTCCGTATAGGAGTGCATAAATGAATGTCTTCGCCTGATTTCTTGATTCAAGTCCCGCAAGTTTTTGATTAGCGGTGTGTACGTCTCCGTTAATGATTTCATTAGTATAGTCCTCGTCTTCCATATAGTGAGCGAGCATCCTAAGTTCCAAGCCACTAGCATCTATACCTACCAGTTTGTATCCTTTGGGTACAGTCCAGCAAGCACGACAGTCCTTTCCATATGGTGAATTAGAACTCGGTACTTGAGCCATATTAGGTTCACGATGAGTCATGCGCCCCGTTATAGTACCGTTAGGTATTACAAAGCCATGCACCCTACCATCTTCTCTAACAGATTCTATCCAAGACTTTATCTGTGCCTCACGTTTCTGATACATCAGGTAGTCTTTGATTAGTTCTGCTTCAGGTATACCTTCAATAGAAGAAAGAGTTTTCTCGTTAACCACTGGTCTACCATTGACAGTAAACTCTGTAGGCTTCCATCCAAACTCTACTAAGTATTCTCCAACCTGTTTCCTAGATCCTATGTTGAAGTCTACAGTTGTAGTTCTAGTGGTAGAGAACACAGCAGGTTGCGAAAGGGTTGCGTACTCTTCAGCCGTAAGCCTAACGCCTTTACCTGAAGGTGTATCCCAGCTACCTGTCTTGGCAACTGCACCACCAGCATTTTCTCTGCGATATATCAGACGCTCATCTATCTTAGGTTTGAACACCTTGCATACTTCAGCCTCTGTCTCTGCCATCTTCTCGCGCATAAGAGCCAGTAGCATCGTTGCCTTGTACTCGTCAAAGTAAAAGCCCCGTTGCTCTTGCTTCTTGAGTATAGTGGCTACCTCTTCTTCAAGCGCCATAGACATAGGACTAAAGCCCACGCCTTCTTTCTGTAATGCTTTGTATACTTTCACGTTCACTGCTACGTCACGCTTACAGTACTCAAGCATGTCCTCTGTATACTCATCGAACTGTTCAAACTCAATCTTAGCCAGACCTAGTTTAGCTCCCCATACTGCAAGGCTATGACCACCTTCACGCACAGGATTAAACAGTCTAGAATAAACAAGAGTGTCTACTATTTTTTGATAACCTAGTTTGAAAGATGTAAGTTTCTCAAGCACTGGTATGTCAAAGCCTATGATGTTGTGTCCCGAAAGCTGCGAAGCATTATTCAAAAGCTTAACACCTTCCTCAATATCATCAGGGCCATACGACCACACCTGACCTGTATCCACCTCTTGTGCTACTAGGCACCATATCTTAGTGGCATCTAAGCCATCAGTTTCTATGTCAAATAATAACTTCATTCAAAAGCCAACCCTGGTTCTTCTTCAAAAGTTATGTCAGTGTCATCGACTTCCCTAAGCCTACCAGTATCCTTGTCATACTGAAGGTAGGTAGCGATACCGACATCGCCTGTGTATCTAGACTTCAAGATGCGGACACGGGTAGTAGAGGCCACCACTGGATCATCAGCCTGTTGATTACGCTCAAGAGTTATAACGCAATCGGATAGCTGTGCAATGGACTGACTGCCTCTAAGATGGCTCAGATCCGTTTCTGCGCCCTTTTCATGTCCCTTGTTACCATCTATACGTCTTAGGTGTGACACCAGTATAAGACCTGCTCCTGTCTCTTCAGCGAGGCTTCGCAGTCTAGTCATAATGGAGTCAATGGAGCGCCGTTCATCGCCTTCAAGCGTAGCAGATACCATCATGTGTAGGTGATCAATCACTACCCACTTACACTCACAGCCCACGATCATGTACCGTAGCTTTGAAAAGATACCGTCAATGTCATTGGAGCCAAAGTGTGCGTGTATCCAAACCCTATCCTGATTGTCATTGTCCACAAAGAGATCATCAAAAAGAATGTCTAGCTCTTCTCTTGAATGTTCTTCGCGTATCCGATCAATGTGCAACTTAGCATTAGCTTCGATAGACAGAATGCCATCAACAGTCCTAGTCCAATCTTCCTCAAGAGCTACGATGCCTATGTTGTCATCAGTGTTTTTAATTAGCCAGTGTTCTAGTTCGCGTGTAACACTAGACTTACCTAAGCCTGTGCCACCTGCAAGTAGTACTAGCTCACCCTGACGTAAGCCTTCTAGCTTCTTGTTCAAGCCTTCCCAAGGGTATGGAATGGACTTCTTCTTAACCCTGTTGTGGAACTTATCTTTGTTCTGGCTAACATTCATAACGCCGCTAGGTGTGTACGTCTTAGCGTTCCACCAAGCATTCACATAGGCACCATGCTGATTATGCCGCAGCATATCATTGGCATCTTTGTGACCATCAGGCATGACCATGATCTTAGCCTTGTTAGGCTTGAGCAGTCTGGCTACTTTCTTCGCAGCCTCCTGTCCAGGTTTGTCAGAGTCAAAGCAGATGATGATGTTGTCGAATCTTTCAAGGAACTCTATCTGATTCTTTACATCTTTCTCTGCGCCTTGTGCGCCGTTCTTGATTGAGACAACAGGCCACTTAGATCCTAGCAACTCGTATGCTGCCATAGCATCGCACTCACCTTCAGTAAGCGTAATGTACTTGCCGCCTTTATCACCAACAGTCTGCTGTCCGAACAGCCCACAGTCAGAGATAGGGCCAGCGGCAGTAAAGCCCTTACCGTCTACGATGCGTGTCTTGTATGCGACTTCCTCAGAGCCGTTGTAGTATGGGTAGAAGTGCCGTGTTATATCACCGTTGCCGTTATGCATAGACCTAACACCATACTTCTTAGCTGTTGCTAGGCTGATTCCACGATCCTTCAGTGCATAGAAATCTCCTTCTCTAATTGTTGCACTATCTTTAACAAGCCTTGGAGTAGTTTCCATAGCTTCTCCTGTAAAGTTTCTTATGTACGTACCACACGAGAAACACTTGGCACTACCGTCTTCGTTGATAGCTAAGCATCCTCTGTGATTACAAGCTGGGCAGTCTTTGTGTGTTTCTACAAAAGACATTGAACCTCCTAAAAATAAGGGGCCTTTACAGCCCCTTTAGTTTAGATTTCATGTGAGTCTGATTCGACAGGTTCTTCAGCCGCCTCCTCTTCGACTAGCATATCATCGGTTAGCTGTTGAAGCACTGCTTCATTGAAACCTTTAGCAGCCATTTCTAGTTTAGCTAAGGTCTTCCTAGCTTGCTGTATTTCCTTATCTGTCTCTATGATTAAGACAAAAGCACTCTTACCCTCATCTGTAAACCTATCTACAGCGTAGGTTCCAGACTCAGAAGTGTAAGTCCATCCTTGTTGATCACTCATTGTGCCTCCTTTAAAATGCTAGTGTAGTTTCGCCGCCAGAAGCGCCGTACTCTTCAAGCTCTAAGATCTGCACAGCCTCCAAGATAGCACGTTTGTACTGCTTGTTAGGGCCATACGTAGCTGCTCGCCATTGAACAGCAACCTTAGAGCCGTTACCAATCTGCACATCTACCTCGTTCTTATCGGTATCAACGAGCTTAGGCACAGGATTAGGTTCACCCTTACCATTGATCTCCCATTGGTAGAAGTGAATCACTGGATCTTCAGTGTACTTGGCACGACCAGCTTCCTTCAAGCCCACGTTAAATCCAGCATCCTTGAACTTTTGGAATAGTTCATCAGACACAGCAAGGTTAATCTCATACCCGTTAGCTGTCTGCTGATAGTTAGGCACTGGAACCTTAACATGTGGGTAGTATGCAAGTCCTTCAAGAACCTGGGGTATACCATCAATCATTCGCATATAGCGTTCTCCTCATAGCTTTCAATGAATGGAAAGTAGACATCGTGCAGAACATCAATGTCGATACCTTCCCCTACTTCCAAGACTTTCGCCTCGTCACCGTGGACACCAAATATAGCACACTTGCTTTGATATAACAAGCCCATATAACTTGATGTCTTAAACTTATCATACTGCTCGTTTGTCATGGGTAACAATGTATTCATTACCAAGTCCCCAATTCATCAACGAACTCACTAAACAACTCGCCAATAATATCTTCATTGATCCTCCAACAATCGACCTCTGAACATCTATCAACAACAAAATTAAAAAACCTATCTTTAATTCTTTTGCTAGGCTGTTTAGTAGCTAAGCTAAGTGTCCATATCCTAGCCCAATGATCATCTAGATCAGAATAAAATTCTGCTCTTGTATCTACTGCACTCATTTATTTCTCCTTAAAAACTGTAAAAGATTTTAGCATAAGTCATCATAAAAGTCAAGCACAGATTCACGATCAGGATTAATTAGTTCTGATAGTGTGCTTTCAATAAGCTCTGCGCGTTCGAGTTCTTCCATGTCATTCTGCTCACCGCTGTAGTAATAATACTCATTGTTACTTTCTCTACCCAAGACGCACCTCCACTGGCATTCTCTTATCTAATACAGATACCTTACCACAGATATCTTTGATGCTTACAGGGAACTTACCCTTAGACACATAGTAGGAACGTCTACCTATGTGAAATCCCGTAAAAGAACGTCCACTGCTGACACCATACCGTCGCTTCTGTACTCGCTTTCTATAGATCATCTTAGTCCTCGTTTAACATTAGTCCAGTTTTAATAAAGCTCTGTTGGTCAGGCGTTAATGCTGGAGGCACTATACCTTTCCCTGTTCTCAGATACGTAAGATACATATCATATTCCTTCCTGTCAATAGGTACACTCAGTACCCTGTCTGCACCTGTACGTGGGTGCCTGGCATTAACAATCACTTCGCCTCCTCATAAGCTAGTTGTAAATAGTTTTCAATGAAAGTAATCACAAACTCTTCGCCGTGTTTAAGACATAGCAGCAGAGCTTCCTCGCGTACTAAGTTTGTTACGGGCTGGTCTAGCGTATAGACCTGTGAGTATTTAAGTATGTGGTTACTAACATCTATGACGTTCTGCATTAGACCATTCCTTTTTGATTCATCAATCTTTTAGTTGCACACTTACCGCATAAGGCTTTTACCCAAACATGTACCATCTCTAATGGATGCCCAAGCTTTTTACAGTCTGCACATCTTACCATATCTTTATTCATACCTTCTCCACCTTATCAACCTGAAAGAACTCACACTTGTCCAAGAACAACTCCATAACCTTAGCCTTAATTAGAGCATCGGTAACTAAGTCGTTTGCATCCTTTGGATTTAGCGCAGTAACAGTGAAGCACACATCAACAAAGTATTCTTCTGGCTCTTCATCGGGAAGATTCCAAGGCGCTCTAGGATTAGTTAGGTCTTCATCGGCACGATCAATCATCTTACTCACTTGCAATTTCCAAACTAAAATCCTCGTTGTGATACAAGGTAATCTCTACTTCCTGTTTAAAGCCCTTCATAGCACGTAGGCAGCTCAGCACTGAGTCAATATCATGTGCTTCTATACCTACCTGACCCGCTACAGTTTCTATAACTTGTCTATCAGGGTAGATAGACTCGCTGTGAGTTACGTGAAGTGTAGTCCAGCCATTCTTGTTATTCGTAACAACTCTGCAATTAGTTACATTGTGTAAGTCTATCATCTAATACTCCCATATTTCACTATCAATTTGCTCACGTAAGAACTCTTCTTCATCAGGCTTAAGCTTACCAGAAGTAGCCAGTTCTTCTGCTTTTTCGTAATCTTCTGCCTCAATATAGTACACCTTTTTGTGTCCCGTCACAATCTCTACTCTGTATTCACTCATCCTCATCGTCCTCGTAAAGCTCAATATAAAAGTTAACACCGCCCAATCTACACCCGTACATATCCACCATATCTACGGTGGCATTGTGTTCTACAGGACAAGCCGCCAACCATTCCCAAAACTTCTCATCGTATAGATCCATGCTAACCCCACTGATTTGCCATAGCATCTGCGATACCTTGAAAGGTCTTGCTGCGTATTTTCCACCGATCTTTAGATGGTGGCAAGTAGTGCAAGCGCATCCGCTCGTTTCTAGGTAGAGCATCGTACTGCTCTTTCACGTTGTTAGTATCCACTAACTTAGGCAGATTATGCAACCATAGCCCTGTCTTTTTAGACTCAGGATGTCCAAACATCCAAGGCTGTACGTATTGCTTAGGCTTGAACGGTAGTACGCCGACAGGGTTTTCCATACAAACCTTATCACATACACTGGTAGCTAACTCCCAAAGCTTTGTAGTCCATTCGATAGAATCTAATCTCTGGGCATGTTTGGGCATACCTTTACCGTACCATGCATTACCTGACACTGCCAAGGCTGTGCAGGGTGGATGCATTATAATCAAGTCCCAGTTCCGCCACAAGATTGCGTCTTTACAGTCGCCCTGCAAATGATACTCGCTACCATCATCGGCAGGTAACAAATCACAAGACCAAGCCTCATGGCCCTGCGCCCTAAATGCTTCGCGCACAGTACCGCTAGATTCACAAGCTACTAAAACTCTCATTTGTTTATTCTCCTAAAATTAGCACGACGTTCCAACTCCACCTGGCACACCAGTGCCGCTTGGATATTCTCATCACACAGTTCTGAACTTTCCAATGTGATCTTGTGTATCGGTAGGTTCCTAAGTTCGCTCGCCTTCTGCCAGCGTAGCAAGGCCTCCTCAATCACAAGTGAATCAGGCCAAGCCTTTAGATCATTGATGTCCATTGTCATCCTCCTATCTACAGACCAGTTACAAAAAGATTATCAGCAGCACACTCAAACCCTATGATCTGATGTTTAATGATGCGCTCTTGGTCATCATCCAGTTCACAGCCAACGCACAAGACAAGATCTTCAGCGTCTACGGATTCATCAACCGTGATAGCAACTTGCATTTCAATAGTTTTAGTTTTCATAACATCCTCCAAAAGTTACATTGTGTAATTTTATGCGACCTGTACCGTTGGTATCATCGCAGTCTTAAACTTACTGGCACCAGCGCCATGCACCGTGATCGCTATGTTCTGTCGTGTACCTTCGCACAATCCACAGTCTATGCATTGCAGACCTTGCGAATCAGCATAGCACTCAGCCTCATCGGACGCAAGGCTATCACCAGCCATTGCCACTCTGAAAGTCTTAGCGCCCATTGCCTGATACTTTGTGGCTTGCTTAGGACTATCAGCACTCACCATACACAAACCAATGAAGCGTTTGTCAAAGTTTTTGTGCATGATCTGGTGAGTATACCCTGTATGCCCAATGCCTAAATCAGCAACACCTTGCATCACTTCAAACGGCGCAGCCGCAGGATCGCCATAGGCACCAAGCCTAATCTTACGTCCCATGAAAAGCTCAGCATGAATGTCAGGATCAAAGAGCGGATAACTCCCTGCTTTGTATGCATCGTATACACGGCTCGGCGCTTGCCAAACTGTAACGTAACAAGTGCCTTGCCTATGTGGACAGGAGCCGCAAATAGAATAGTCCGCACCAGTATCCAATGCCAGTTGCGGCTTCATATCACTACGGATAATCCAAGTCTGCACCATGTTACCTGTCTTGATGTTAGAACTTTTGAGTGTGGCAATAACCACAATCGGCTCACCGTCCAACATGCTTGGCCCTTCGTACAGGATCACGCCGTTAAGTTTTGGTCGTGCTTTTATTTTGATAGCACCTTTTAATATGCTCATTGTGTACCCCTAAAAGTTACATTGTGTAATTATTCTACATCCTCAAAAGCTTTTAACGCAAGCTTTACCCTGTCGATCTGATCGCTGCATTGGCGCGTACCTGTAAAATTAAAAGGAGTACCGTCCCTGCTGACCAAGCGCAGTTCATCTAAGAATTCAAGAGCTTTTAGCTTTGTCTGCAAAAACTCCACCACATCCTCACCGATGGCTGCTACTTTGTCATTGTGTTCCATAAGTCTCATTGTTGTTCACCTTTTCTTATTGATACTTCATTGACCACAATAGCTTCAAGCCTACGCAAATCATCATCGCTCAAATCTGAAATAGCCAGCCACGTTCCTATCGTGATGCCTCGACGCTCGCCAGCCCAGACTTGAACTTTACGCTTAGCCGTGGCGCTAGTCATTTGATCAACCAATTCTTGAATATCCGAATCTACATAAAGCATTTGATGCCTCCAAAAAAGTTACATTGTGTAAGTTCTACCAGCGATGCCAGCCTTCCCTGCCATTAATGCGCCGCCATTCAAAGTTAAGAACTTCGGCTATTCTACTCACAACATCGCTGTTATCGCAAGTATCTTCGACTAGTTCAGCAATATCGTTTAGCTGATCGGTTAAGCCTCGCAGCCGCTTTTGCAGCCTTTTGATCTCGTCAAGGTGCGTGACAGTATGCAGCCAATCTTGCTCGCCCTTGTAGTTAAAAGAACATTCAGAACCGTCACTAAAAGTAACGATAGTATGATCTGCGTAGACTTCCCCTGAATTATCGTGAGTGAAGTAGCTAACGTCAGCGCCAGCATCAAAAGCCTTCACAATTTCTTCATGGTCTGCGTATTTTAGACTACGTTCTACGCTTAGAAATTCTTCTGCCAATGTCATTTTAAAGCCTCCAAAAAAGTTACATTGTGTAAGTTTAGCGCGAATTGATGATAAGCGCAAAGATACCTATAAAGCCTTGGAAAAGAGAACACACGCCCAGTATAGGGAAAATTGTGTGAACGTTCAAACCTGTTGCATACAGCGCAAGTGATGCAATACCAAACGCTAATGCCAATAAACAATAAAAGATCAGGAAAAGATTTTCTGACAAACTCATTTTGAAACACTCCAAAAAATTACATTGTGTAAGTTTACCTGGCCTATAGGCGTAGCTATACCGTCCCCATACTTGGCAAGGTCGAGCAGTTTTGCGTCATGCTCAGGACGCTAGGGGATTACTTGCTAAGCGCGTCCGCTAGGATCTGTGCCAGTTCGCCTTGTTGCTCGGCGCTTAATTGTGCCGCCTTGTTGAACAGTTCAATCAGTACGGGATTGACTAATCCGCTCGGAATTGCGCTGGGCGCTTCTGTCTCGTTGCCCGATTCTGGCGTTAGGTCTGCTTTTTGGCCATCACTGCCGCTCGCTGGCGTCTTATTCTTAGCTTGTGCTGCCGCCTTCAATTCCGCATAAAGTTCTGCGCGTGACTCAGGCTTGCCAGTAAATTCCTTACAATATCGCTTAAACTCGGACAGTGTAACACCTAATCGCAATACGCCAGCTTCTTGCATTTGCGCCGCATTCTTAAAACCTGCCGCATTACAGAAGGCCATTTGGAAAGCCTTAAACTGCGCTTCATCGTGCGCATGTATTGCGCCCTTGAATATCTCAAAAAGCCTTTGAACTTCATTGTCGCTTTTCTTGCCTGTCTTGATCATATCTTGAACAAGCTTTCGAGATTCTGCCGCAACTTCGGCTGTCATAAGATCGTTTACAATTTTCTTTTCAAGTTTCATTTTTCTATCCCCTAGAAATTTTGTTTAGTTTCTGTCGCTGTTTTGCGGCGACGGGGTGAACGATGGACTACAACAGAAAACCTGTCAAACGATTTTTTAAAAAAAGTTTAATTAATTTTTAAAAGCTAATAAAAACAATAGGTTACAAGGCAAATTATTTTAGGTAAAAGCCTTGCAATGGGTAGACTTTGCACAAACCTGCGCAGATTTTAAGGCCTTGAAAGCTTTTGAGTAGGTGGCGTTTTGGTGGTTAGTTTTGGTGATACTATATAGGGGAATCGAAAGGCTGGGGAGCTTAGCAAAAAACGTGCCAAGTTCTTGAAAAGCTTGGAAAGGTTTGTTAGTACTCACTAACATTTAAAAGCTTTAAAAGGGCGCTGAAAGATTGTCAGGCCTTCGGAATACTCAAAAGCCTTTTAAGAACTTTTAGGAATATGAGTAAACCTGGCACGAATCTTGCAAGGCTTTTGAAGGTGGCACAGTATTTGCAAGGCTTCAGAAGTTGGCACGGCTTTTGCAGGGGTAGGCAGGTGGCCAGGGGGCCTGGGGTATATATATACTAATTCGTATACATTTTAAAGGCTTTTCAAGTTGTCAAGGCTTGTGGCCCATGAGTACTTTTAGGCCGCTGATCCCTTTAAGTACTTTAAAGTACCTAGAGGCTGATGTATATATACTTGAACCTCGGCGGCCTGTTACTCTAGTATAGGGTTGAAATTTCAATTTGTCAAGTTTTTTTTGATTTATTTCAGAAAAGACTTGACAAAACCCAGATCTGACCCTATACTATCTTACATGAATGGATATTTACCTCAAAAACAGAAAGAACGTGAATTAACAGAAAAACAACAAAAGTTCTTGGACTGTCTAATCCAAACGGGAGGTGATCCAAAATACGCAGCGGAGCTTGCAGGATATTCAGAAGGTAGCTATTTCCAAGTAATCAAATCACTTAAACATGAAATAATAGAACTGGCCTCTAATATTCTTGCTCAATCTGCACCCCAAGCTGCTCTCAAGCTTGTTCAGGTGATGAATACAGATGATCCTATGCCTCAAGCTAACGTAAGGCTACAAGCTGCACAGACTATTTTAGATCGTACAGGATTAGGCAAGCAAGATAAGTTAGATGTTAATGTAGAGTCTGAAGGTGGTTCTTTATTTATCCTTCCTGCTAAAACAGTTGTAGAAGGTGAATACGTTGAAGTTACCGAAGACTAAACCACGTACACAGGGCGTTGCGCCATTTGCATACGATACAGATGCAGAGAACAAGGTCTTTGTACGTAATGAAGCTAAATACAAGATACTCAAAGAAGTAGTAGAAGGTATTGTTGCAGGATCAATTAAGTCTATACGTGAAGGTAGACTATTTGTAGAAGCAAAAGGTTACAGTATATCCGTACAGTCTCTTTCAAAGTACGTAAAGGATGAAAGAGAAGCTGTAGGTCATAAAGGCAAGTATCATTACAGTACTGCCCAGAAAGCAAAGAATGCAGCTAGAAAGTCTTTAAGAGAGAAGCAAAAGAAAGTTGAAGCTCTTGATAAGAAGTTAAGGGCTGCTAAAGCAAGTTTAACAACACAGACTAAGGTTCAAACTAAATTAGATGAACCTGAAGATGTTACTACAGTTACTGGCAAGGTTGTTACTGAAGATGAGTTAGATCTACTAGCTCCCAGTACAAAAGAAGTAGTTGAAGATAAGGTTATCTTTAAGCCCAACGAAGGGCCTCAAACAGACTTCTTAGCAGCCCCAGAAACGGACGTATTGTACGGTGGCGCAGCAGGGGGTGGTAAGTCCTACGCTATGCTTGTAGATCCCCTGAGATTCGCTCACAGGGCTGCTCACAGGGCGTTAATACTAAGACGCTCAATGCCTGAACTCAGGGAACTTATAGATAAGTCTAGGGAGTTATACCCAAAGGCTTTTCCAGGGTGTAAGTTCAGAGAAGTTGAAAAGATCTGGACTTTCCCATCAGGAGCTAAACTAGAGTTTGGTTTCTTGGAACGAGATGCAGATGTGTACAGATACCAAGGTCAAGCATATTCTTGGATTGGTTTTGATGAGATTACACATTTAAGTACAGAGTTTTCATGGAACTACTTAGCATCACGACTAAGAACAACAGACCCTGAGATTACTCCTTACATGCGTTGTACGGCTAACCCTGGTGGTGCTGGTGCAACATGGGTTAAGAAGCGTTATGTGAACCCATCAGAGCCTAATGAAAGCTTTACAGGCGCAGATGGTTTGACACGACGATTCATTCCAGCTAGATTAGAAGATAACCCATATCTATCAAAAGATGGTAGATATGAACAGATGCTAAAAGCATTACCAGATGTACAACGTAGACAGTTACTAGAAGGTAATTGGGACATAACAGAAGGGGCTGCTTTTACGGAATTTGATATAGGAGTCCATGTTGTTCCTCCTTTTGAAATACCAATAGGATGGGAAAGGGTAAAAGGTATTGACTATGGTTACGCCTCTGAAAGTGCTTGCATTTGGGGTTGTGTTGATCCTACTGATGGCACCCTTATAATTTATAGAGAGTTGTATCGTAAAGGTCTTACAGGAGAAGATCTAGCTGTTATGATAACAAACATGGAACTAGAAGACCCTTTTTCTGTTCAAGGTGTATTAGATACAGCAGCATGGAACAGAACAGGAACTACAGGCCCTACAGTTGGAGAAACATTACAACGAGGTGGGCATAAGCTGCGAAGAGCAGATAAAAATAGGATTCAGGGTAAGATTCAAATACATGAATACTTGCGAGTACAGCCGAGTGGCAGACCAAAGATACAAATATTTAGTAGCTGCCCTAACTTGATAAGAGAACTTCAAAGTATACCACTGGACAAGTCTAATCCTGAAGATGTCGATACACATGCACCTGATCATGCATATGATGCATTAAGGTACTTAATTATGTCAAGACCTAGAGTTAATGACATATTTAACCAGTTTAGACACATGAGGATGGAACAGGCTTATACGCCAGTTGATTCAGAATTTGGATATTAGGAGGAACATATGACTAACCCAGTTGTAGATATACGAGATACGGGGCGTAACTCAGCGAAGTCGCTAGACGTTCAAGCCCTGTCAGATAATGTTATTACTTCAGCAACGTCTGCTACTACAGGCACTATTGCTGTAACGGCTGACGCTACTTATGATGTTAGCTTTACTCAACCTGCTGACACTTCAATCAAGAATCTTATTATGATTGCTAATGGTAACTTGGTTACTGGTGGCTCTTCAGGTGACGATATTGATTTTGACTTAGGAACAGCAGCGGGTGGTGGACAGATTATTGATGAAAAAGCTATTGCAGACGATGGTGGTAGTGCTGTTACTATTACAGCTAACACCCCTTTGTATATTATTGCTAATGGAGTTCCTGCCGCAGCTAATGGCTTTTCTACCATGAACGGCGGCCCAGCTACTTCAGAAGCAATGACGCTTGCAGGTTCTTTGTATAGTGCTGCTGCACGTACACTGCACATTCGCTTAAAGCCTCTTGCAAGTGACTTAGCGACAGCAGCAACTACTGTTACTTTTTTAATTGAGTTCCAACATCTTGGTGTAACTCCAGACTAATAAATTATGGCTGAAAATAACTTAACATCAAACGAGCTTTACTTTGAAGAAGTAGAGGATGAACAGGGAATAAACCTGACTCTTGAAGAAAACTTACAAAACAATCTTGTAGGTTTAATTGAAGACAGATTTCTTTCTGCTGAGTCTGCGCGTGACTTAGATGAAGCACGATGGCTTGCAGCTTATCATAATTATCGTGGTTTGTACGGTAAAAATGTAAGATTCCGTGAGTCTGAAAAATCTAGAGTATTTGTAAAGATTACGAAAACTAAAGTGCTTGCTGCATATGGTCAGCTTGTAGATGTTATATTTGGAGCTAATAAGTTTCCAATAGGTATTAGTGAAACTAAAGTACCTGAAGGTGTTGCAGAACATGCACACTTAGATACTAAGAATCCTGTACCTGGAATAGAAACACCTGTTGCAGATAGTGCAGCAGTAGAGAATCCTTTTGACGTAGGTTACGAAGGCGATGGGCGTACACTCAAAGCTGGAGCAACCTACGGCACGGGGAAATTTGAAGAACAAAGAATAGAAGAATTAGCAGAAGACAGTCTTCAAGAAGGTCTTTCGCCTATTCCAGAAGCACTTGAAATTAGTCCAGCACAAAAGGCTGCTAGACGTATGGAAAAGCTTATACACGATCAGATTGAAGAATCTAATGGTGCTAGTGAAATAAGAAATTCTTTGTTTGAATCAGCGTTGTTTGGGACAGGGATTGTAAAAGGCCCATTCAACTTTAACAAAACTCTTAATCGCTGGAGCAGTGAAGACGGAGAAAGGAAGTACAGTCCTGTGTCCGTTAGAGTACCACGCATAGAGTTTGTAAGTATATGGGATTTCTTTCCTGATCCTAACGCAACTACAATGGCCGAATGTGAGTACGTTTTTCATAGACATCGTATGAACCGTACTCAACTCAGAGGTCTTAGCAAACTACCATACTTCGATAAAGATGCGATACGTGAATGTTTGCAGATGGGGCCTAACTATATTGAAAAAGACTACGAACAAGAACTAAAAGACGATAGCCGTAATGATGAATACGGTGCTAGTCAGTTTGAAGTCTTAGAATATTGGGGCGTCATGGATGCAGAGTATGCTCGTCAAGTCGGTATGGAAATTGACGAAGGAGTAGACGATCTAGATGAAATCCAAATTAACGCATGGATTTGCAATGGTAAGATGCTTCGGGCAGTGGTTAACCCATTCACGCCCTTTAGAGTACCTTATCACGCTTTTACCTATGAGCGTAATCCCTATAGCTTTTTTGGAATTGGCGTAGCCGAAAACATGGACGATTCGCAAAAGATTATGAACGGTCATGCTCGCATGGCTATTGATAATCTTGCCTTATCAGGATCACTAGTATTTGATGTAGATGAGACTGCCCTTGTAGGCGGTCAAAGTATGGAAATATATCCTGGTAAAGTGTTTCGTCGCCAAGCAGGTGTACCAGGAACAGCCATTAATGGTTTAAAGTTCCCTAACACCTCCCAAGAAAATATGATGATGTTCGATAAGTTTAGGCAATTAGCAGATGAACAAACAGGTATTCCTAGTTATTCTCATGGACAAACAGGTGTTCAAAGCATGACTAGGACTGCCTCTGGTATGTCCATGTTATTGGGTGCTGCTTCACTAAACATTAAAACAGTAATTAAGAATTTAGATGATTTTCTTTTAAAGCCTTTGGGCGAAGCATACTTCCAATGGAACATGCAGTTTCTTGAAAGTGACCTTGGCGTTGAAGGAGACTTAGAAGTTAAAGCAACAGGAACAAACAGCCTGATGCAGAAAGAAGTACGGAGCCAGAGACTTACAATGTTCCTACAAACAGCAGCTAACCCTGCCGTTGCTCCGTTTATTAAAATTAACAAGCTTATCAGTGAACTTGCTTACAGCTTAGATCTTGATCCAGATGAACTGTTGAACGATCCAGAGGAAGCAGCAATGATGGCACAAATCATAGGAATGCAGAATGCTGGACAAGCAACTGGCGCGGAAGCTAGCCCCATTGGTCAAGAACAAGAAGGAATGGGAGCCGCTGGAGGAGTACCTCAACAGCCTCAAGAACTTGGAACTACAGGTACTGGTGGCGGCAACATCGGAACAGGAAATGTTCCGCAGCCAGGGGAAGATGAGTTTGCTGGGTAGGCTGCTAGAGTTGCCTCAAGTTTTAAACGAAGTTTTAGAAAGGAAAGAAAATGGCTAAAAGTATGTTGAATCCTCCAGAGCGTGAACAGTATGTAGTAGGTTCTATTGTTAAAAAACTTGCTAAACCTCTTGCTAATTTATTTGAAGATTCTAGCGAAAAAGCCATTGAAAACAAAATGAAAGCTGTTCATAAAGCAGTTGAAGAAGCACCAGCAGGAACTAAACGAGCAGATACTTTTAAGAAAGTAGCAGAAAAAGAAGATATAACTGTTCAAGATGTAAAAGACATAGAAAAAGTTTTTGCTTATCGCGCTGGAGGCGGTGGTGGAAATGAAAGTATACTTGGTGAAACAGTACAAACTTTACGTGCTATGACTAAAAAACCTACTGCTGGACAACAAGTTAGTGAAGAGCTAGGCGGTACAGCAACTACTAGAGCAGCAAGAAAAAAAGCAGGTAAGGCAATTTTAGGGACTGCTGGTGTTACAGTTCCAAGCACAGCGGCACTTAGTTATTTAGCTTTCTCACCTGCACAAGAATCTAAAGTAAAAGAAAATAAAACTACAACAGTAACAGACATTACTTCAGGAACAATGGATTCTGCTTTTTCAAAAGCTTCTAAAAATCCAACTAAGTATGTATTTATGAAATCAGGACAGCCTCATTTTAAATATAAAGGTAAAGCTGTTCCTTTTGCATTAGCTACTGAAGAAGAAGACGTAGTTTTAGATATGACACCTCGGAGTAAAAAAGATATGGGTGGTGAGATGGAAAGCTTTGAAACTACTCGCACACGCGAAGCTGCTATAGAGAAAGATGAAAGAGAACGCAGAGAGCGTATGATTAAAGCTGAAGCTAAGCGTTTAGGAATTTCTGAAGAAAAGTTAAAAGAGATTATGTTAGAGCGTGAGCAAGCTGAAATGGATCGTAAGATGCAAGAGGCTGCTGAGCGTCAATCTAGAGCGCCTTTACTTGTAGGCGGTCAAACAGAATTAGATGCTAACAAAGATGGTGATATTAGTGCTGAAGACTTTGCAATGTTACGAGATCGTAAAGCACACGGCTCTCTTATGATTCCATTAGAAGGTATGCCAGTAGATACCTATCCAAACATCCCAGAAGATGAAATGGATGAAGCACTGGCCTCTCAACTTCCTGATGATAAAATGGAAGATGATTACATTTCGTATGTAATGGACGAGTCACTAGATGACTCAGAACAAGAATACCTAGCTAGTGTATTACAACTAGATGATCGTTTATCTGACATCTTAGATAAAGTAATTACAGTTGCTTCAGAATTTTCAGGTGCTGGAGAAGTCGAAGGCCCTGGAACTGGTGTATCAGACTCTATACCCGCTCGTTTAAGCGACGGTGAGTTTGTATTTACCAAAAAAGCAACCGACCAAATTGGTGCTGATGCTCTCCAACGAATGATGGATGATGCTGAACGTGCCTATGATGGCGGTTATCAGATGAAGGCTGTAGGCGGTATGATGGAGGATGAAGATCCAGAAAACCTCGGAATGAGCCAAACTCAAGAAGAAATTGAGAAGCTTATGATGGGTGCCAACAGAATGCCAAGCCTTCAATAATTTTACGGCTACCTTGGTAAGTCAAGCCCCATTTACTCGACGGAGTTAATAATGGCTACCTTGC
>Ga0208767_1001252_pt1 | contig 20290 bp, 25 predicted proteins | sample VirMetDEL_Mar_21_FD_184514 | JGI IMG/M metagenome (GOLD analysis project Ga0208767, IMG submission 184514) | Aqueous microbial communities from the Delaware River and Bay under freshwater to marine salinity gradient to study organic matter... | ecosystem: Environmental > Aquatic > Marine >... | reverse complement strand
ATAAACATTTGTCCCATGCTATCTTATGTGTAATAATCATACTTGTAACCTATCTACTACCTCTTTTGCTAAACCACTTTTTATTTCTTCCATTGTAAATTGACATGAAAGTAAACTATCTATCCAATGTTGTATTAAATCTTCATCAGGATAATATGGCGTTTCAATATTTTCTATCATACACTCTGATACCTCTTTAGCTGCTGACACACTATTACAAAAACTAGGTACACCATTTAATACTGCTTCAATGGCAGCTGTTGATTGATAAGATACCACAGCATGACAATTTTCTAATTGTTGACTTAAAGATTTTTTTTCATCTTTCTTTCTAACAATAATATTTCTGTCGGTGTATTTTTGTAATTCAATAATCATACTATCAATCCACATTTTTTCATCACCTAAATCGTATAATCTACATACTGCCTGAGTAGGTGGACATATTAATATATGTTCGCCTCCACCATTGTATGGTTTTCTATCAATTGGTTTATACTTTTTAATTCTTTTTAAATCTTCTCTATCAGGTTCTAATATAAAGTTCATTTGCATTTGAGATTTTATAACTCTATACAAAACACCATTAGGTCCTGGTTGATAATTTCTAGTAGCACCAAAGTAAGCATGGTCCATATAATAAAAAGGGTGTAATCTTTTCTGACATTCCCATATGATTTGTTCAGTACCTCTTAAAGTACCTACAACTGCAACAGGATTTTTAGTCCACTTTTTCATATCAAAAGTAGGCCATTCACCAACCTCAAAGGGTTTTATACCCGTTTTACTATTTGTATGTACAGAATCACAAAACGCTTTGATAAATTCGTCTTTACCTGTACTTGTACAAAATCCCTCAACCATTACACTCTTCTTTGTTTATAAACCAGTCTTGTGAATAATCACAATCTTTATATTCCTCAAACCAAGGTCCACCTTTTGTATAGTGAACATTTTTTACATCTTCTTTAAATTCATACTCACCTACTAACCAGTTCCACTCTAAAGGCAACTCTCCGATAAGATGGTCGCCTTCCAACCACTTAAATTGATGTAGTTCTAAACCACTAGCTTTGTTTACATAATCTGGTGTCAATGTAGTACACTTCTTACAATTCATTAACATGAAACTTGACCAGTTCTTTTTAGGATATGCTGTTTGTGTTTGGCCTAAAAACTTTGTTTTCTCTTTTGGTACATAGTCATGTTTACAAACTTGAATCGCTTTACTATCATCTCTCATTCGCCATAATTCAGCAACATCTTCAAACATTAACATATCACAATCCATAAACAATGCCCAACCTTGATAATTCATAAGGTGAGGTATCATAAATCTACTAAAAGAAAACTCTGTACTAGACAAACTATTTCTTTCTCTCACAAAATCGTCTCTTAAATTATTTAACGCAATCGGTGTAATTGCCACAGGCTTTGTACTATTTTGAATAATACTATGTGATAACACATTATAAGCCACCCTTTCTTTACTATCGTAACCGATAAAAATATTAATCATCCTCTAAACTCCTTACTTCTACCTTTTAGTTTTCTTTCTTTACCTTTTGTATGGTCGTAAAAATTGCCTAACACAGACCTGGCCTGTACATGTCCACCTTTATTATCGCCTATATTTAGATTTTTTACTCGTCTCTTTCCTTCAAATCTTAATCGTATATAGTCCCAAACATAACTATCATGTTGTTCATCTAAATTATATATCTCATCACTATCATACATTTTTTTCATTTCAGCTGCATAGTTTAGGGTTTCAGGATGTTTCATATTAAAACCTAAAAAACCACACTCACTATATTGTTGACCTCTTCCTAGATAAGTCATCATTTTATCTGGTGAATATAATCTTGTTCTTACAAAATCTTCGGTCATTTCTTTATAGAATACACTATCAGCGTCTATTCCAATTATATAATTGTAATCTGTTTCATTTAATATAGCATGTGTATATGCATAAACTTTATAACAAAACCTTACACCATCAATATAAAATCCTTCAGGTGTATCAGGTATAAATTTTGATTTGTTTCTATCTACAAAAGCTTTACATTCTGGTATCAAATCAAACATATCTTCATCTTCATTGTAAACTTTTAAATCAAATTTCCAATTGTAAGTGTTTTTAAATCTATGAGCATACTCTTTATATAATTTATTATTATATGATGTAACAACTAAAATTTTCATACTGACACCTTAAATACCTTTTTCCATACTGCAAAGTTTAATATTAAAAACAATTCTTTTTGTGCTAATAGACCAGGTCCTGCCTTGTGGCCTTCCATTATGTCTGCATGGTCTTTGTTATTTAAATACCTTTTCTCAATATCTGTATTATCAAATTCAAAGAGTTCTTGTAATTCTTTATCTTGTAAAACACTTCTAATATAATCTTTTAAAATGCCTGTATCTGGTGCTGGGTGCCATTCTCTAACTTCTCCCCAACTACCTATTAATATTTCATCTGTAGGAAATCTCCAACCTGTTTTAGGATGGTTAATAATATATTGTGGTAATTTTCCTGCGTAAGCTGATTTTTGTAATTTTTTATTATACAATGTAGGATTTTGTGTAAATTTTTCATGTACTTTTAATTTACTAGGTATACCTCTAATATAATCTCTAATAGTTTTATTCATATAAGGAAATCTTCCTTCCATACTAAATGCCATACCTAACTTATCATTTCTTATAAAAAAATCTTCAGCTAAATTGGTTAAACTCTCTATATATAAAAAATCATTTAACTTATCACCTGTCATAGGTTTTGTAGGCAACCATTCATACATGTAATCCATTAAGTCATCTACAGTACAAGATAGTTCATTATTCTTTAATATTTTGTTCTTACCACACAGTCTTGTAATATTTGTTTTCCAATCAGGATTTAAATGATGTTTATAACCTGCAAACAATTCATCACCACCATCACCAGCTAATGTAATAGTAATATTATTTTTTGCTAAAAACTTATTTGTGTTGTAATAAGAAGGAAAAGATTTACCTTGTCTAGGTTCTTCTAATGCATAAAAAGTATCTTCTAATGCGTCAACATAATCATTTTGAGATTGAAACAAGGCATGATTTTCAACCTTTAAATCACTTGCTAAACCTTTTGCAATTTTACTATCTTCATTTAATCTACTATAAGGGTCAATCGTATCAAATGCTGTAGTAAATGTTTTTGGTTTTACATTTAAACTTAACATCTCATATAAAATTGATGTGCTGTCCATACCACCAGATAAAAACAGACCAATATTTCTACGACCCATTAAAGTTTGTTTTACACTTTTATTAATTCTTTCTTGTACTTCTTCTAAATGTAAACCTTTAAAGTTATATTGATAGTTATTAAGATTTCTACTTTCAATAACATTACCCTCTATCACATCATATATTCTAACTTCACCAGGCACTAACTTTTGTATGCCTTCAAACATAGTAAGGTAACCTGAATTATATCCTAGTTTGTGATAGTGTGATAAGGCCTTTTTATTAACTCGTCTTTCAAAACCAACTTCTAATAAAGATTTAATTTCTGAAGAAAAATGAATTGTATGATTATGAAAACCATAATAAACTGGTTTTACACCATTACTATCTCTTGCTAGTATTAATTGTTTTGTGATTTTATTGTAACAAGCAAGACCAAACATGCCGTCTAGTTTATCTAAAAAACTATGACCATATTTTGCTATGCCTTTTATGATGACTTCGGTATCTGTATTTGTATCTAAATCAAACTCTTTACCTAGTTCTTTGTAATTATATATTTCACCATTATAAACTAATACTAGATTTTCATATATCCACGGTTGTTTTGAGTTAACTTCTTCATCTACAATAGAAAGGAGATTGTGACCTAATGTAATGAAGTCATCATGCCAAGCACCATCACCATCAGGACCTCTGTGGTGCGCTTTATCAACCATCTTTTCAATGGCTGTAATATCTCTTTTAAATATACCGTGAATGGCACACATTTAATCAGACCATTTTGTAAATATAGTTTCTTTTCTTTTGTTACCTCGTCTAACATATCCAACACCACTTAAAACATTAACAATATCATCATGGTACTGTTTTTCTTGTGGATTTCTACAAGGTAATTCTAAACACAATACAGCATTATGCCTACTTAATAAATCTAGTCCACCATTAACAATTTCTTTTTCATGTTCTTGACAATCAACTTTAATAAAACCGATATCTTTGCCATCAAATTCACTAACATAATCATCTAACATTTTTACATCTGTATAAGTTTTGTTTAGTTGTTCTTCTTTCAAAGTTCTAATAGAATTGCCATGTGTAACTCCATGTGCAAGTAAACTTACATTACCACTTTCATCAGGACTAGAAAATAAAACAGCATTCTCTTCTTGATGGTCTGATAATGCAACTTCTTCCATGTGCCAATTATCAAACTCTTTCATGTTTTCCCTATAACATTCTAAGTTTTCTGGATGTGGTTCAAATGCTGTCACAGATTTAAATTTTCTACATAAATCTTGCGACCAAAAACCAATATTGCCACCAATATCTAATGCAAAGTTCCAGTCTTTTACAAAACTTAATGCAAAATCTCTTTGTTCTTTTTGATAATGCCATGTACCGTTGTGTTCAGTTAACATGGCTTCATAGTGATTGTCCCAATTGGGCAACTGCCACCCTTTTATATTTTTCATGTCATCTCCTTAAAACATAATTTGTTTCAGTATCACTTAACTTATAAGTCATACTTTCATCTATTTTAAAACCATAATCTATTAAAGGTTTTAGTGTATCTATAGTAGTTACTTCTACTAATATTGACTTGACAGTTTTTAAAGTATTAGTCATGCCTGCAATAACTAAATCCTCTAAACCATCTACATCTAGTTTTATATAGTCAGGTTCAAAATTATAACTATCTAAATCTAAAACTACGGTGCCTTGTACATATTGGCCTGTGGCACTCACATTATTATGTGATTGTGCTGGTACAATTGATAATAAACTAATTGATGATTTTTCTGGCGAAAATGGTTTATCAAGTAAAGCTACAGGATACGCTCTAACATAACTTGATAAATCATTTATAACTATGTTTGTGTTTAAATCAGCAAAGTTTTGTGCATGAGGTTCAAATGCAAAAACACTAACACCTTTTTTGCCTGCATATAAACTATAAACACCAATGTTTGCTCCTATATCAATTAGAGTTTCACCTTCTTTCATCTCATTTAGCCACTTTATGGTATTTGGTTCTTTTGTATAATAACTACTCATTCTTTTTTTAATTAATCTATTGTAATTATCATACTTAAACTTTATACCAGCCACCTCTTGGTACTCAACAGCCCAATCTAATTTAGTTTTATCATTATTCCAAAACTCAATCATTTTTTAAAATTACCACATTAAATATTTGTCTATTTAAATCACTATTTACTTTTGTTACACCATGCCAACCGTTTTCTACATTCTTAAACAGTAATGATGTATTACCTGTATTTGAATAAGATATATGTTCTTTGAAATCTGTAAATTCGGGATTTAAATTTTCTACTAATTTACCTTTATAAAATACTGTTTGACCACCACAATTATCGTCCCAACCATCTGGCATGAAATATATTAAGTGACTACCATATTTACCTGCACTATCAACATGAGGTGATACATCTTGTCCACCTTTTGTCAAATGCCAATCAAATCTATATTTAAAATTATTGTCTGGTATTTCTAGTGTTTCTTTTATCCAATCAGAATATTCTTTACTACTAAAAATTTTATCTACAAAATAATCCCATGTTTCAGATAATTGATATCTGCGTATTTTATATTGGTTAAAATATGGACTATCAGGCCATGGCGAATAACACATAAACTTTCGTAAATGTGGTCTTTGTCCGTGTTTTCTAGGTTTTATGTGGCCTTCATCTTTAAATAAACTTTCATCTGGCCATTCATCTCTTAAATCTTCCCAATGTTTTACAAACCCATGAATAAATTTATGAGGTGCATAACCATCACTAGTTAGTTTATTATCTGGAATAATTATCATAACCAACCTTTTGTATAAAATAACTATCTGCAATATCTGATATAGGGTTACCTACTTTTTCTGTATCAAATATTTGTTTCAAATCAATGTTAGTTTCTTTTACAAATGCCTCGTACATCATGTCTTTGTCTGCGTTACCTTTGCCTGTAGCACCTTTTTTAACAACGCTTGGTACAACGGTATTATATGTGTAACCTTTTTCGAGAAGTCTATATTTGAGTATGCCACAATTTTCAGCGATTTGAAAAAGACCTTGGCCTTTAGAACCAAAAGAATAACCCTCAATGTAAATTTCAGGATTAACAAGCGAACCGATAATGTCAAACACAAAATCAGAGATGTAAGTAAATCTTTGTATAGGGTCAGTCCACTCTTTATGTTCATAACCAATTATATCCTCACTCATTTGACCAATCCACTTTTTCTTATTTGTTAGATAATAAAACATCAAGTTTCCATTATCTAAACAAACAGCTGGACTTGTTAAACTATAATCAATCCCAATTGTCGTCTTCGTTTTCGTTAGTCCAGACTTCTTCTGGTTGGTCTTCTTCATTTTCTACCTCATATCCACAAAATGGGCATGTAAGAGGTTCTAAATCTTGCTCTTCAATATCCCATTGTACGGTATATTTAGTCTCACATGAGGAACACTTTTTGATTGCTTTTTCCATTATAGTTTAAATGCTTTGAATTGGTCCTTTTTAACATCTTGTTTAATACCACCAATAACATAGGACTCAATTTCTGTTTCTTGTGGTGCGTTTTGTGTACCCTTTGAATTCAACCAATGGTCTACCCACGGTAGAGGGTTTGATTTTTGTTCGTATCTTGGTTCTAGTCCGATACTTTTCATTCGTCTGTTCGCCATGTATTCTACAAATTGGTGTAACAGTTTTTCTGATAATCCAATCATACTTCCTTGAGAAAATAGATGTGTTGCCCAACGCTTTTCCTCCTGTAATGCGTCATCATACATTTTGTAAACTTCTTGTTCTAATTCTTTTCTAATCTTTAACATATCTTTGTCATCATTACGGTCATGCCAGTTATTGATAACTGTTTGTGACATTGCAAGATGTTGACTTTCATCTCTTGCAATAAAAGAAATAATCTTAGCAGAACCTTCAAGTAATTTAAGTTCACCAAATGCAAACGAACAAGCAAACGATACATAGAATCTAAGGCCTTCTAAAATGTTTACAGTTACCATTGCAAGATACATTTTCTTTTTAAGTTCATAAAGGTCAACTTTACTCTTATCTAAATGCCATCTATAACCTAATTCAATTAATTCATCATAGGTTTGTGTAACTGATTTACTTCTCTTTTCAATCTTTTCATCTTCAATAATTGTATCAAACACTTCACTAGGTTGTGAGTATAGATTTTTGATAATGTATGTATAACTTCTACTGTGAATTGTTTCCATGAAATCCCATGTGACAATGCAGCCTTCTAATTCAGGATTAGATACAAATGGTAAAAAGGCCAAACATGGACCTCTACCTTGTACACTATCTAACATAGTTTGATACTTCAAGTTAGAAGTAAAAATAAACTTTTGTTGAGGAGATAATTCTTGATAATCGTTTCTATCTTTCTGTAAAGAAACTTCCTCTGGTCTCCAAAAATAACCTAATTGTTGTTGGTTTAATTTATCAAATATAGGATATTTCATATCACTATATTGTTGTACTTGTAAGTCCTCACCAAAAAACATAGGTTGTTTTGTGAAGTCTAGTCCTTTTTCTTTACTGAATACGCTTTTAGCCATTACTCTTTTCTCTCCTCTAAATCATAAAAGAATTTATCGTCATCACCTGCTGTCCATTTTTGTTCACATTCTACACTATACTCTTTAGTGGACACATTGAAGTCTGGAAACTTCAACTCGCTAGGAGTATAACTCTTATCATAGAATATTACTCTATTGTTAGGTTGAGCTGCAAAATAGCCGTTCTCTAACTTTAGAATATTAAATGACTTATGTTGTGACGGTACTTCACTATAAGTTATATTTCTTTCTAAATTTGTTGAGTTAGCATTGTCTATTGTAAACATGTACCAACCCTTATACCATTTTTTACTTGACGACAAATATTTACATTGATTGCCACTAAGCATTTGTTTTTCAATAATTGCAATATCATAACTAAAACAATCCCATAACTGTAATTCTGTTAAAGGTACTTCTCCTTCATAATCTTTTTTCCATACAAACGCACTAATTGGCAACTTGTCATACAAAGCACCATATTCAGGAATATATGTTTCAAAATATAATGCTCTACCTTGAATAGACTTAGCTGTTACCCATACACCCTCAACTAATTCACCATGTCCTCTATTACCATCATATAGATATTCTTTCTTAACATACACATCAACATGAGGTGTATTGACACACAAATATGCCATAAGTTACCTTTCTATATTGTACAACTATCGCAATCTTCTTCGACTTGCAATGTTGCTGGTTTATCCTCTTCTACATTATCTGTCCAACCAACTGGATGTGTTGGTTCGTCAAGGTCTTTCTTAGCGTCATATGTATTTTGATAATAAGAAGTCTTCCAACCGTATTTGTATGTTGACAATAGGTCTTGAGCCATTACTGAAACTGGCACCTGGTTGTCTTCATAATTTTCTGGATTGTAAGACCAATTACCACTTATTGCTTGGTCAAAATACTTTTGCATTACTGCAACGATATTTATATATCCTTCATTCCCTTTCATATCCCATAAAAGAGTATAATGGTTCTTCAATCTATTATAATCTGGTACAACTTGTTTTAAAGTACCTTTTTTAGATTTTTTAATACTTAAATAATCTCTAGGTGGTTCAATGCCGTTTGTAGCATTTGAAACCACACTAGAAGATTCAGACGGCATTTGAGCTGATAAGGTGCTATGTCTTAGCCCATGTTCTTTGATATCCTTACGGAGTTGTTCCCATTTCATAGACAGTTTTCTGCCTGAAAGTTCATCAACTTCCTTTTTGTAAGTATCAATTGGTAGGATGCCGTCTGAATACTTTGTACGGTGGAAGTAATCACATTGACCTTTTTCTTTTGCAATTTCATTACTTGCTTTTAATAGATAGAATTGAAATGCCTCTGTTAATTCGTCAACTTCTTTCCACGCTTGTTTATCACTATATTTTAATTTTAGTTTTGCTAGGTAATGTGCAAGACCAATATAACCAATACCAAGACTTCTTCTTGCCTTTGTAGATACTTCGGCAGCCTTAACTGGATATCTTTGATGGTCAATAATTTCATCTAAAGCTCTTACTGCAAGGTCACAAAGACTTTCTAAGTCTTCAAGGTAGTTTAATTTACCTACATTGATAGCACTTAAAATACATAATGCAATCTCACCCTCTCCATCAATGTGTTGAATAGGGTCTGTAGGTAATGTAATTTCTTGACATAAGTTTGACATGTAAACTCTATCTTTAAAACTAGAATGAGTATTACAATGGTCAATGTTCATAATATAAATTCTTCCTGTCTCTGCTCTTTCTTTAAGCATGTCGAACAACAACGATTGTGCTGACACTTTCTTTTTACTGACGCTGGTTTTTCTTTCAGCTGTTTTATAAAGTTCATCAAATTCAGGCGAGCCCCAAGCCTCGTAGAGTTCAGGTACTTCGTGTGGAGAAAATAATGTAATATCTTCATCATTTATAAACCTCTCATAAAATATTTTAGACAACTGAATTGAATAATCTAATTTTCTAACTCTGTTATCCTCTGTCCCTTTATTGTTCTTTAAAACAATAATGTCTTCTATTTCTTTGTGCCAAATAGGGAAGTGAACCGTTGCACTGCCACCTCTAACACCGTTTTGAGTACAGCACTTAACTGTTGACTCAAACTTTTTGAGGAAAGGTATAACTCCTGTGTGTTGGACTTCACCGCCTCTAATCCTCGAATTGATACCTCTGATTCTCCCAGCGTTAATACCGATACCAGCCCTTTGTGCAACATAATTGCCAATAGCCATATCACTACTGAAAATACTAGGCAAAGTATCATCAACATCAACCAACACACAACTAGCATATTGGCGAATAGGTGTTCTAACACCCGCCATAACGGGAGTAGGAATGTTGATTTTAAATTTTGAAATTGCGTCATAATATTTTTTAACATAACTCATCCTTTTATTACTTGGATATTTGGCAAATAAAGTAGCAGAAATCATCATATACATAAATTGAGGGGTTTCAAATACCTCACCTGTGCTTCTGTCTTGTACCAAATATTTGTCAATGACCTGTCTTAGGCCTGCATATGTGAAATCATAATCTCTTTCGTGTGTAATCCAGTTTTCCATTCTATCAAAATCTTTTTTGTCGTACCAAGTTAAGATTTCGTTATCATAAACTCCGATATCTACACATTTTTTCACATGGTCATAAATGTGTGGGTGGTCCCACAATTTACGAAAAATTTGTTTTCTCAAACTATAAAGAAGTAATCTAGCCGCTACATATTGATAATTAGGATTTTCTAATGAGATAAGGTCTGAAGCTGATTTAATTAAAATTTGTTGAATTTCATCTGTGGTCATACCATCATAAAATTGTAGGCCACTTGACATCTCAACCTGAGATGATGATACACCTGAAATATCTTCACATGCATATTCCACCATTTCGTGTATCTTTTCAATGTTAAGAGGTTCAGTACCTCTTCCGTTTCTTTTCTTTACATTTAATATTTCTTTATTTACCATTAATCTCTCCTAACATTTCTTATAATAACTCATTTTAGTTAACGCTTCTAATTTTGAAAAGGTGTTGCTACTTATAATACTTTGTACCTCTGCCTTTGTCATACCATTCATAATCATATCATTTACATCTTTCAGTTGTACATCATCTGGCCAGATGACCACATTATAATCCTTTTCAATCACATCATACATTCTTTTTATAATTTCTTTGTTTCTTGGCTCATTATCAAATATGTATGTTACATTATCAGGTTCTACCTTTATTGTCAAGTCTGCACCGGCAGCCGCCAAACAATTATTTAAAAACATACTATCTATAGGTCCTTCGACTATAGTAATATGTTCTTGTAGGTTAACAGTATCTAAACCGTAAACCTTTTGTTTATTCTCGTCTAACTTAATAGTTAGATATTTTGGTTGTTCTTTACCGAAAGCTCGGCCTTGATAAGCAAACACTTTTCCGTCTATGTCATAAAAAGGTATAATCAATCTTGGATGTTCACCTTTTGTATGACTAAAAGTATTTGGCTTTGTTTTGTTCACAAATGCCATAAACTTATCACATAAAAATAATTTTGAATGATATGATTCGGGTATCATTCTTTTTAAAACATATTGTTTTACTGGATGGTCTTCTTTCAAATCAGAAACAGATTGAAGACCATTCAGTATGTCTACCTCTTTAAATTCTGGTTTAAAGTTTGTAAACTTCGGCTGAGGCGTGGAGGGTGCCGACCCTTTGTATCTTTCTAATAAGTATTGTTCGTACTTCTTATTATCTAAGAATTTTAGTAAATTTCCAAAACTCTGTCCTTCACCACAGTTATGACATTTAAAAAACATGTCATTTTTTACTCTATAGAGATAGGCTCTTGCCTTGGTTTTGTTCTTTTTAGAATCACCACAATGGGGACATCTAAAGTTGAACAAATAGTCGCCTTTCTTTTTAAACTGCGACAATCTGGCACTTAACTCATTAATAAATTTTAAATCAATATAACTCGACATAGCAAACTCTAATATACACTAAACACATAATATTGTCAATGGTGGAAAAACTTCCAGCATAAAAAAATACCAGAGAATTTTCAAGCGCTTTTTTTGGTTAAAAGCACTCCAGTTCCTATGACATCATTTCTATAATGGTTTTGAAATTTGCCGAGAAGACCCAACCTAAGACTATAGCACCACCTAATACCAACCATTTATACTTCTCTAGTATACCAACTCTCCCGCCAATGTCAAGCTTTATTTGCTTCATTTCAATGAGTAATCGTTTTTCTACCTGTTGGATTTCTTTACTTAGTTCTCTATGAACGGTATCAATTTCACCAGCTCGTTCTTTTAATTTATCAAAAATAATCTCATCTATTTGTTCTTGTCTGGATATTTTTTCTTCGTGTACAGCTAACATCTGTTTAATGGATGTAGATACATCTGTTAACTTTTCAATTGCTGTGTCTAATCTACCATTGAGATGATTGACATTCTCAATATCTTTTTTTAGACCCTCTAATTGTACTTTTATGTCTGTTGTTTCCATTAAACTATCTATCCTTTTGGACGCTGAAATAGGACTTTAAACATAACTTTGAATTGCTGTGTAAACAGGCACCTTTTTTAGATTGTCCTATATTTCATATTTATGATTTTAGGCTGCCAAAGGAATACCTCCGTTTTTCAGTTGTCTTAATCTATCTTCTTTCCAAAGTTTTTTTAATGTTCTTCTTCTCCTTCTATCTTTTTGTTTTCTAATTAAAACCCAATTATAAAAAATTAAATATAATCGTGTTCTATGGTCGGCTCTTACTCTCTTCTTAATTACTTTATGTAGTTTTCTCTGTCGTAATTTAGTCAAAAGACCTCCTTTTATTTTAGAAAATTATATGATATTAAGCATCCTCCTTTTCCATCACAGGTTTATAAATTGTAATTAGTTCTTCTTTACCTTTCACCTTAATTTTGTCAACTTCTATAGATTTAATATCTTTAAGTTGGTCCATTGTATAAGATGAATATAATGTAGCCACGACATTACCTTTTTTGTCTTTGTAATTTCGTGTTGCAGCCTCTAGTCTAGCAGCTAAGTTAACTGCGTCACCAATGACTGAATAGTCAAACCTCATATCACTACCCATATTACCTACGATACAAGTACCTGTGTTTACACCTGAACCTATGTTTATGTCTGGTAGTCCTTTATCTTTAAATTCTTTCTTTAATCTTGCCGTTTCTTTAGCACATTCTATACTTGTCTTAACAGCCATCTCCGCATGATTAGGACAGTCTAGGGGTGCGTTCCAGAAGGCCATTATGCAATCACCCATGTACTTGTCAATTGTACCACCGTTGTCTAATACTATCTTACTCATTCTATTTAAGTAATCATTTATAACTTGTACAAGTCCTTCGGGGTCATCATTATTTTTATAGTATTCAGAGATAGGTGTAAATCCTACAATGTCCATGAATAAGAAAGACATTTCTCTTCGTTCACCACCTAATTTTAATTTACTAGGGTCTTTCTGTAATATGGCGACTTGTCGAGGGTCAAGGTAAGATTCAAACTGTTTTCTAATTTGTTGTTTTAGTTTAAATTCTAAGATAAACCTATTAAATATACTATGCAATCCTACAAATAATATTGTTACTAAAATCCAAGTAACATCTACTAATTGATTTTTACCAAAGAAATAAATTGTACCATATACAGCCGCTGTTGAAAAGGCAACCATTATTCCACCAACCACATAATATGGTGTAAATCTTGTGAGTATTATTATAGCACTTCCTACTAAAAAGGCAACAACTAATTCTATAATAAATGATAAATCAGGTCTTTCAATATTAACACCATCTATAACTGTTTGTAAAGTTGAAGCAACTGCTATGTAATCATAATTACTTCCACTTGGTGTAGCAATCACGCCACCAAGTCCCTCTGCTTTCATTCCTATGATAACTGTTTTATTTGCAAGTCTAAATTCGTTTGTACCTAAATCTGCAATTGATATTGAAGGATATGCTTTGTTCCAAGTCAACCATATTCTTGCGTTTGCATCCGTTTTTATTGTTGCAAAACCTGGTACTCTCATGGCAATTATACCTGCGTCACCAGATTTAACTTGATAACTAGGGTCACCTGTAGCAGTTCTAATTACTTCGATTGCAATATTAGGATAAACATCATTACCTATTTTCATAAGTAAAGGCATTCTTCTTACAACACCGTCTATTTCAGGAGATACATTTGTTGTACCTACACCAGCTGCATTATCTCCTATTTCTGGTATAGGACCTACCATGCCTGGCCATTCAAATAACCACTCTAAAGGATTACCTATCTTTGCAACACCTCTAGGGTATCCGTTTTGTTGTGTTTGATGTGAACCTGTTTGTGCAACTACTACAAAATTACCATTTAAAACTTGGCCAAAATATTCATCTCCACCTAATCTATCTGGTTCTGAAAATAAAATAGGTAATACAATTACACCAGCACCTTGTTTTCTTAATTCTAATATTACATCAGCAAGTACATCTCTTTTCCATGGCCATTGACCATATTTTTCAATAGCCTTTTCATCTATTGTAACAATAGCAATGTCTTGTGATATTTCTGGATTTTGATTTTGAAAATGTAAGTCAAAGGATTTCAACCTCAATATCTCTTTGATTTGAGGGTCTTGTAAACCTACCCATGTGAGAGCAAATAATGTAACAAAGGCAAATGCCCAATGAGTAAATAATTTCTTCATCATATCTATTTAGTTAATGTAATAAGGTCTTTGGCATATTGTCGCACCATTTGATAAATCTTTTCTACAACTATAATTTAATTTAGCAGGTTCTTCCCAATTCCAATTTTTACCTCTGTACCAAGGTTTTTCTGCTAACAATTTTTTTATTTTTTCGTTGTCTGTTTTTCTTTGACCAACTCTGTAGTCACTATGACATGCAGCTGCTTTATTCCAATCTGGTTTATACATTTCTACACATTGTTTCATCACTTTATTTGATATAGATTCCGCTTTCGCAAATGACCAGAGAGAAACAATTAGGACAACTGTGCCGATAATTGCTATTATCTCTTTCATTTGAATTAAATTCTCCTTAATTTCCTTGTGTTACTGAAACTGAACAACCACCAACAGTAGCACATGATTGTGATAAAGTATATGATTGTGCTGTACTACCTTGTTGTAATAAATCTAAATCTGTACCGTAGCTACCATTTAATGTAATAGTAGCGCTGTGTGAAGCATTACCCAATTGTATCAAATCAACATCATTGTTAGAATTGTTTATAGTCAAATTTATTGTTTTGTCTTCGTTCCATTCTTGTCTTGTATAAACATCATTACTATTACCGTAAATGTAAGTAACATTACTATGTTCGTGTCCTGAATTGTTTGACCTTTGACTTCCTAAAAACTTATTATTTGAACCGTGAATATCTAATCTTACAAAGTGACCACCATATTCATAACTATCTGGTGTGTCAACTGTTCCATTATTTTGTACATGATAACCTTGAGCAAAGTCAACATCATTATTTGAACCTGAAATATGAAACTCAAATCTATCACCACCACAAGAAGGTGCTTGATTACATAATTGTTTAATACTCAAACTATTATAATCACCATCTATATCTCCACCCCAACTATATAAACTTCCCCATAATGAGGTGTAACCAACATAACCATCATCACCTTTTTGTTCTATTTCTATTGTATTGTTTGTATGATTACCTATTGACATATCTATTTTGTTATCTTCACCGTCTTGTAATATTTGTAAATTTAAATTATCACCTGAACCTGTTTGTGATACATAAATTTCATTTGAAAATGCTTTAGTACATAAGGTTAAAAAACATAAAAATACACCAAACCATAAAACAATCATCAGCCAATTTTCTTTATTGGTTTTGTTGTATATAGATTTCATTACTTCCCTCGCCGAGAGTATAATCTCTGATTTCAGTATCTTGTTGTACCACATTTATATTGTACCCTTGTTCTTGGTCTAATCTTAAAACTACATTGTTACCTGCTTCATCTGTTCTCATCCAAACCCATTCAGGTGCTTCGTCTAATAATATAACTCCAAATTCATCTTTTCCTGTTTTTCTTGTGTCTTTAGCTTTATCAAACTCACTTCTCATTTGTAATGCAAGTTGTTTATTTAATTGTTCTAATATATCCACTAAAAAATTTTGTTCTAAAAAATCAATATCAAGTGCTGTAGCATATTCATCTTCTTCAGTTTCTAATAAATCAACTTCTAAATCATCAAATTTTAAAAAATCAATATCTAAAGCATTAGCAACAATTTTTAAATTTTTTTCATACTGTATTTGGTCTTCTAGTTTAGGTGGTCTTCTTACTATTAACAAGTTATTAATAAGTGATTCATCTAAATCTAAAATTACAGGATTAATAGGTCTACTTTCAGGCGTATCTACTTGTGTAGCTTGAAATGCCTGATTTAATATTACCTGACCTGCGTCACTTTCTACAGATATTTCACCGACAAAACAATTACCATTTGTATCACAACTTGGTAATAATATAATTGTAGATGAACCTATCTCATCTATCGTCATTGCAAAGTCTGTACCTCTAACTGATACTGTAGCAGTCGGAGTTTTTATACTAATATTTTGTGCCGAGTTTTTTGCAATTTGACCACTAGCATATCTAACTGTACCTAAAGCTGCCTTTAAAGACAACTTTCCAGTTTTTTGATTAGGGTCAAATACAAATTCATCTATAATTAATTTAGAGTGTGATGTTACATCTACTCTAGTTTCATCTAAAAATTCAATAGCAACTTTACCTTTACCGGTCTTGACGGTATCATAGGTAAAGACATCTAAATCTTTTTCTACTATGATACCTTTGTTACCATCTTTTCGGTCAATTACAGATTTACCTTCACTTAAACTTACATTACCAATAGTCGCTAAACTATTTGTTGGTAAAGTCGTAAGGGTTAAGAGTATGCACCCAATTATAAAATTTGTAAACCACATATATTATTAATCCTGTATATAATAAAAGTGTTATATTTTCCATATTAATCCGTTTGTGATATATCAATGTCAGCGTTGTCACCACTTGTAGTTAATGAAATGTAGTTATCATTAACACCTGATTGTGTAATATCCACATCTCCAATACCACCTGTGTGTGAGTGAATTAATGTATGACCATTAACATCACCGTCACCGTCTATATCAATTAAGTAATTGTTAGTATCACCGTTTACTGTTAAAGTTAAAACGGCACTTGTACCATCAACTGTTGCAGCTATAATATTTGAATCTGAACCAGATTGTCCTGTTATAGTTACAGTTGAGTTTGAAGCGTCACTTGTTTCACCAATATCTAAATCAATATCATTTGATGAACCGGCCATAGTAATAGAAGCAGTTACAGTTCCACATGAGCTGTTTGATCCTCCACTATCACAATTTAAATCGACATCATTTGAGTCACCTGTTAAACTTATGGTACCTGTGTATGTTGCACCATTTACCTGATATGTAATGACATTTGAGTTACCTACTTGGTCAATATCTAACACAGTTGTTGCACCTGTTGAAGCAGATGATGTTTGAGCATTACCTACTGTGTTATTTTGGCCATCTTGTGTTATATCTAAATCTAAGTTAGCACCAGATTGTGTCACATAAATGTCATTCGCAAACGATGGACCAGCCATTACAAACATAACAAACATAATATAGCTTATTATCCTTTTCATAGCTTATTTGTCCCTTCTTATTTTCTATCCTCATGGATAGTTTTTATTTTTTCTTTTTTAAACTTCCAAAAACCTTGTTTTTCACCAGCGTAAATCATGTCTAAAACTGCAAACTCGATAGCAGTCCGTATTGCATAATTCACAGGTTCGTTTACGGCCACACCTGTTTCTAATTCTAAGGCCTTTGTGCCCATGTCTAAAAATCTGAACACATCTCCACCACTACTGTGACTTGCAATGGTCTTAGTCACATTAGTGGATAGTAAAATTTCTCCTGATTGTACTGATACAATTCTCATTGATACAGTAACTTGGTCTACTCTATATTGTTCATTTAAGCCTATGCCAAAATATCTAGCACCTGCACCTCCTGATTGTATATTACTATCGTAACCTACAATACCACCCTCAATAAGTAAACCTGCAAACAATAATGGTTTTAATACATTTTGTATTTCTTGTTCACCATCATATAAATCTCTTGTACTTCTAATCAACTGTCTCTCTTTGACAAGATTATCTAAACCATTTCTTTCAACAACTTGAAACCAGTCGCCATCTGATACTGCTCTCAAAGCAGATATAACAAATGCGTCACTTCCTTGTGTGACAGCTGTTGATAACTGAGAAAACTTTGTACTAGGTTTTCTCTGTCCTGTTTGGTCAGTAAATTTATATACTGCAATAGTAATCTTTGGTTGACCATCCAAATCAGGAATTGATTTCAGTTGTTCTAGTGTAGGCGTACCCTCAACATATGGCATACTGCCTTGAAATGTTTTGACATCCTTTGCCGTGTTGGCGCAACCTGTCACTATTAATCCCACTAAGACCACCTGCAAAAATTTTAGCATTAATCTCTCCTTGCGTCTTCTTTTCCATCGGCTCTACTAATTCTTTCTTCATCTTGTCTAAGATTTAATGCGTCTGAAATTTGTATGTCTAATTTAATCATATCGTTATTCATATTCTTAACTCTATTTTCCAAACCCATTATAATTCCATGCATTCCTGAAACTTGTCCTACAACAGAGTCTAAAATATACTTTATTACCAAAAATATAAAAAACCCCATAACAACAGCAGCTGCTACAGGTAAACCAAACTTGCCTAATATTGTTAGAAACATCTCCATTTAAAATTGAAAATCTCCTATCGGCACAGATATTGTAGTTACAGAACCATCATCAGCGGTTACTGTTAAAGTAATTACTTCAGTAGTTGCGTCTTTTACCCAATAGATACTTGCACCCTCAATCTCGGCAGTTCCACTTGTAGGGCATGTTGTCGTACTACTATCACAACTTGTTCCAAACATGTTATCTACTAACTGTTTAGATAAGTTGGCATAAATTCTGGATTCCACATTAGCAATAAATTTGTTTACTGTCTTATTTTTCTCATCTCTTTCAGCAGCTGCGGCTGCTGATTTAGCCTCATCTTCATTGGCTTTCTTTCTCTGTGACTGTAATTGGTCTACAGATAAGACATGTTGAGAATATCCATTACCACTAAAGGCTGGATTGCTAAATTCATGGACTAACTCCGATGCTAGTATTAATGAATTCGTTTGTAATAATGATATGATTGACACTACTAACATCATTTTAAATGATGTTTTCATACTGGTATTTATACGAATCAGCTCTTGCTGTCGTCTTGTTTTGTCTTAGAATTTTCTCTGATAGTGAGAATTGTGTTTAGTTTAGTTCTTAATCTAATTAAGTCGTTATCTAGCATACGAATTCTGTCTATAAGACCAATTAGAACACCATTCATCTCACCTAATTTTACTTTAATTTGCGTTGTGATATAAACATATATGAAATATATAAACCAACCCATACCTATTGCAGCTAAGGTGGCAAATCCATATCTGTTTAAAATATCAACAATGTCCATTACTCTTTATCTTCTTCACTTTCATAATATTCTTTATACTTATCTAATATGGCATTAGTTTCTACCATTTTATTACGAATTTGTGCAAAGTTTTTTGATAGCAATTCAAAGTCTTTATCTGTTAAACCCCATAACACCGGGTCAATACCTTCAGCCTCTAACTTTTTAAATACCTCTTCAGCATTTTCACTTGTAATAATATGCCATTGAATTTTCTCCATTTGTAATGGAGTTGGTTTTTCTAAATTAAGTTTAGCTCTAGGTACTTCTTCTTTAAATATACTTAACTCTTTTACTCCAGCACAACTAGTAAGGAATATAGTTAGGGTTAGCAATAGAAGGACACTCTGTATTGATTTCAGACTTCTTCGTAGCATTAATCTCTTTCTCCGTCAATGGTGAACCACTTGCGATTTCTATACATCTGTTAGCCTTATCACTAGCAGAGTTAGTAATTCTTTCAATTGTTTTTGTTTTTTCAATTGCAAGTAAACCAACATCTCTGTTTTTCTTATTAAATCGTTTATCTAAATCGGCAAAATCTGTTTTTAGTTTGCCAATTAGTTCGTTCATTTCTTTGTTAGCCACAAGTATGGCCTCAAAATCTTTTTTTTGATTTTCAATTAGTGTTTTTTGGTCAGCGATTGCTGATTCCATTTTGATAGCGTTTGCTTTTAAAATTGCATTATCTTTTTGCAACTTCAAAACATAGAAGCCACCGCCGGCTAAGGCGGTGACTATAAGTCCTATAAAAAATAATCTAATTCCCATCAGGTCAGTCCTTTTTTACTATGGA
>Ga0208767_1001248_pt1 | contig 20335 bp, 41 predicted proteins | sample VirMetDEL_Mar_21_FD_184514 | JGI IMG/M metagenome (GOLD analysis project Ga0208767, IMG submission 184514) | Aqueous microbial communities from the Delaware River and Bay under freshwater to marine salinity gradient to study organic matter... | ecosystem: Environmental > Aquatic > Marine >... | reverse complement strand
ATAATAAGATTATAATAAGGGAGCACAAGACAGATCGCTTTGGTGAGAATCGTAATCTATATCTAACACCTTTGCTCCTTGAAATTTTGCGGAGCTTGCCGAAGCGACACTCTACTATCACCGGCATCAAAACACCTAAAAAGTTATGGAATACAATCAGAAAAGAGGCTGATTGCGAAGACTTACGCTTGCATGATTTAAGACATTCCTATGCATCCTGGGCCCTGGAGAACGTTAATCTGTCAGAGGTTGGTAATTTATTGGGTCATAGGGATATTGCGACAACACAAAGATATGCACATGTGCATGCATGCAGGGCGGAAGAGAACGCACAAAAAATCGGTAAGCACCTACAAAAACTAATTATGAGTGCTTAGTTAGACGTTTTCTATATCAAGCGATACTTTTTCGTTATCAGGTGTGTAAATACCTAAATTGATTAAATATTCAGCAACACTTGAAGAACTTTTATTATTCCTAATACAGAATTTTTTGAATTCACGAACCAGTGCTCTATCTACATAGATAGCTTTTTTCCCGGCTCTTTCAAGTAATGGGTCTTGAAAGTCAGCAAAATTCATAATTTTCTCCGTTACAACTCCTCGTAATGTTCGATGAGTCTTTCTAAATAGACCTTACATTTACGCAGGTCTTGTAAATTACTATCCTTCCACTTGTACCGTAAAATATATTTCAGTACGTTTGCTTCAAGATAGGAGGGCCAATCATCGACTTGTTGTTTGATTATGTCCCAACTTTCTACATCACCTTTGTTGTAGTGTTCAGGCTTTAGAACCGGGTCATAACTAACATCTTTCCTAGCCTTGTTCCATTCTTTTGGCGTAATATTATCTATACTCATAAAAACTCCTTCTTTATTTTTCCTTAAAATGTTGCGTTATGGCAATTTTAGCATTATTATTCTTATTGTCTACATTCAAGGAAGCTATGGAAGATAAATTTTTGAACCAGAAAGAACTGGCGAGCCGATATAAAATATCTATAAGAACACTTAATAACTGGCGATCAAAAGGATACGGTCCTAACTGTTATCTTATTGGTGGCAAGATACTCTATGATCAACAAGAAGTTAAAGAGTGGGAAAACGAAAACTACAAACAGATAAGTAACTAATGGCACACGCTTTTTTTGCGCCTAGCTCGGCGAAAACAAACATGATTTGCTCGGCAGCACCTATGATGAATCGTGATATTGAATACCAAATTGGTTTACCTGGCGCAGTAGGTACAGCCATCCATAACATTGTTGAAGTCACACTTAAAGATAGGCTTGATGGTATGACACCGGAGTCATATTTTCTTGGTAGAGAAGAAAGTATTGACGGTCATACTTTTGAGATAGATGAAGAAATGATAGAAACTGCAAACATCTATGTTGATTATGTTAGAAAAAGAACTGAAGAATTAAACGGTAAATTATTGATTGAACAAAGATTTACGATTGATCACATTACAGACGAGTGTTGGGGTACAGCCGATGCAGTTATTATTGGTGATCACCGGATGGAAGTTATAGATTTAAAAAGTGGTAAGTTTCCAATAGATGTAGAACATAATCCACAATTGATGATTTATGGGCTTGGAGCATTGCATCGCTACACAGACATGAGTAAAACCATACAGCTAACGATTGTGCAACCTAGAGGTTGGCACAAAGATGGTCCTATAAGATCGTGGGACATTACAGCACATAATCTTGCAAGTTGGGGTGAAGAAACGCTAAAACCAGCAATCGAAGCCACACTTGTAGAATCCCCTAAATTCGTACCGGGGGATCATTGTAAATTATGCAATGCAAAAACAGTGTGCGAAAAATTCAGTGAATACCAAAAGGAGCAAGAAAATGACTGAAGAAAATAAGAAGGTGGAGCAAGAGCAAGAGGAGAGAACCTTTTCTTTTGGTCCCGATGGTAAAGAATATAAAGAAAGCGAACTCAATGAGGAGCAATCTGTATTATTCAATAAGCGTGGCTTTGTTGAAAATCAAAGAATACAATTCTTAAATCAAAAAGCCGATGCGGATGCAAAGATGAACTTAGAGATTGAGAAGTGTGAGTTGTATTTACAAATCATTACTAATCAACTTAAAGAATCATTAGAAGGTGAAACTAAAATTATCAAGGAGAGCAAATAATGTCACTAGCAGATATCGTAACAACCAAGCATGAATTAAGACCGCCACTTGGTATTGTGCACGGCGGGCCCGGCGTAGGTAAAACACACTTAGGTTCTACTTTGCCGAAACCTATCTTTATGTTAACTGAGCCTGGCTTAGGAAAAATACAAGTTGATGCTATTAAGCCTGAACAAAATACTACTTGGGATGACTTTATGGCTAACCTAGAAAAGATTAGAACTGAAAAGCACGATTATAAGAGTCTTGTTGTAGATTCTTTAGATTGGTTGCAGCCTCTTTGCCATGACAAGACATGTAAAGAGATGGGTTATGCCTCAATTGAGAGCGCAGGCTACGGCAAGGGCTTCACAGAATCTCTTAAGTTTTGGAGACAGTATATTGATCTCTTAAATAGAATTAGGGATGAAAGAAAAATGACAATCCTACAATTAGCTCATTCACAAGTAAAAAGATTTGAGCCACCTGAAGGAGAAAGTTATGACCGTTGGGAGCTAAAGCTTGATAAAAAAGTTGGTGAGTTAATGCTTGAGCATGTTGACTTTTGTTTTTATGCAGCCTATGAAACAGGCGTAGCACAAGAAAAAGGTTCTAACGGGAAACTTGTTAGTAAAACACGAACAAGCAAAAGAAGAATATGTCATACCACATGGAAGCCGGCTTGGGTTGCAAAAAATAGATACAACCTACCGGAAGTCTTAGATATGGATTGGCCTGTTATCAGATCAGCAATCATCGGTGAAGCAAGTGAGTCTAAAGCAAAAGCTAAAGATGAATCTAGTTGATGAAGTTAAATTGGCTCGGTCTATTTTAGACCGCCAATTATCTGAGGACCCTGAAGACCATCATAGGATTGAAGGGGTAAGTCATTGGTTGTCAAATGTTATTGGAGAGCTAGACGAAATGGTTGAATGGCTAGAAGACTACAATACATACGACCCAGGTTAAACAATAATCAAAAATAAGGAGTAAAAAAATGGTTGATTATACACAAGTAAACAATACTGAATTTAGTAAGGAAAACTTTCCGGATTCAGTATTACCAGGAAAACATAATGTTGAATACGTTGGTTGCGATGAAGGTATCGTTAGCCAAAAGGATGCTTACAAAGACTTTCAATGGCATAAGCTCAAGTTTAGAGTTGAGAATAGTCAGTTGGAAGTTGGTATCTTGCTTGCTGATAAAGGCGATGACAGCGCATTAATCAAAACACAAACAGTTGTTAGTGCTATTGGTAATGCTATGGGTATTAATTCAGTTAGCAGCAGCGATCAATTTCTTGGTAAATCAATTAATGTTGATCTAGTAATGAAAGAAAACGGATATTTGGATATAGACTTAGGCTATTCCGGTAAATCTCGATCATGTTCTAACATACGTCCCGTTGCGGATGCAGTTAAAGCGCCAGAGGTAAAGGAAAGTGCTGAGATCACAGACGAAAATATTCCCTTTTAATAAATTACACGCAAATAGGCCTAGTCTTTGTGCATATTGTGGACTAGGGGCTGGGCCTTTACTTAAATTAGATGCTGAAAAAGAAACTGCATACACGTTTTGTACTAACAAACACATGCATGCATTTGAACGAGGAGAGAGAAAGTTGACAGCGATTACATTAAACAAAACAGCCGTAACGCATTCACTTACCAAAAGCAAAGAACGCATATTAGAAGTAGCTAAAAATAATAAAAGTTATAGCTTGTCCGATTGGTCCAAAGAGGATTGGGAAGACGTGGCTGCTAGTATTTGCTTAAATTACATTAAATATGTAACTCTCCAAGCCCAAAACGGAAGCATAGAAGACCTTTCGGAGAGCTTGGATGGATTACAGTAATACATTTAATCAATTAAAACCTAAAGAGAAAGCACTTAAATTTGACAGTGTTGGCAGTGTTTATGACTTGATGTCAGAAATGCAATCCAATGGTTTATCTGTTAATACCATTGATACATCTGGAAAATTGACACGATGTCAAGTTTTAGACTCTTTAGGCGGTAGAAGCGATAAAGGCAATGAAAAATCCGGTTGGTATATTTACCATCAATTAGACGAACATTTTGTTTGTGTCTATGGTAATTGGCGTACCGGAGCCGAGTTTAAATATACATCCTATGAAAAAATTGACACTTTGTCAGATTTAGAGCGGCGAGCTATTTACGACAAGCTTGAGGATGCTAAAAAGCGGGGTGAGATAGCCAAACATGAAAAATATGAAAACGTGGCTATAAGCGTAGAAGCGGAGTTTAAGGAAGCGGAAGATGTTACCTGGCATAAGTACCTCGATGATAAGCAAGTTAAAATAGTTAATGGGTTGAAATTAAAAGGTGATACGCTTTTAATTCCCATCTATTCTATCATAAAGGGTAGTGATAATGGGTTATCACGAAGAAAAATAATACGATCTTTACAATATATTAAACCCGATGGCACAAAAAGGTTTAAATCCGGCGGTGAAGTGTCCGGAAACTTCTTCCCGATTGGTTTTGATGTTACTGATTTAGATACCTTAAATAAGTTAGTTATATGCGAGGGATTAGCTACCGGTATTAGTATCCATCAAGCATGCGGGCTGCCGGTGGCGGTAGTCTTTTCGGCTAACTTTGGTTTAAACGCCGTTACTAAATTAAGGTCATTTACACAAGCTCAGTTTCTAATATGCTTTGATAATGATGAAAGCAATGTTGGAGAGGAAAAGGCAAGAGAGATAGTATCAGCAACCCCTAATGCGCTATCTCGATTGCCCTCTAACAAAGGTGATTTTAATGACATTGCAAAATCAGAAGGTTTAGAACAAGTAGCTAAAGAAATACATAACCGGGCTTTAGGTGTTTTATCGCATAGTGCGAAAAACTTTAAAGACTCTCCTCAGCCTAGGGCCTGGTTAGTCGATAGATTTATCGAACATGGTAAACCGGGCATATTAGCCGCCGTAGGCGGTATTGGAAAAAGCTTCCTTATGCTTGATCTATGTTTGAAGATTAGCAACGGCGAGGGCGATTGGTTAGGTAAAGCGATTAAGCGGCACGGGAATACATGCATGCTTGCAAGCGAGGACGATACGCAAGAGATTAATAGACGTATTCACCTATTAGACCCGTACAAGAAGCGTATGGACTCTAAGTACGATTCTTACATTGTCCCGGTACCAGACTTAGGGCAACCTATTACGCTTATTAGAGAAGACCGTGAGGGCCTTAGAATCACTGAACAAGGACATGAGCTATTAGAAGAGCTTAAGAACATTCCAAATTTAGAGTTAGTTGTATTAGACCCAATACAGTCTTTTGTTGCTGCGCCTATTACCACGTCTCAAGAAAGCGCTCAATTATGGGGTCAATTTATGACCATGATCAGCGCACAAACAGGCGCCACCACGGTGGCAGTTCACCATATGAATAAAACGGCACTATTAGGCGGTAGCGATACCATTACCGCTAGGGCTCAAATAAGGGGCTCAAGTTCATTATTAGACTCAGTTAGATTTGCTATTAGTTTATTCCTATCAAGCGAAGAAGAAGCCGAAAAGATATGTTTTGAAAACGGTGTTGATTTAGACCGCTTTAGAGTTATTAAAGCGGGGATTGTTAAAACCAATAGCGGCGAAGTTGATACTAGCCTTATTACGCTCTTTAGAAAAGATGCTATTTTAGAAGTTTATGATGGTCAAAAGTCTATTTTGTGGGATTGATCAATGGTACACCCATATGTGCAATAATAGTACACCCGTGTGTACAATAATGGTATACCCATATGTGCATATATCCATAATAATAATAATATTAGGCTTAATGCTTCGCATACGCCTAATTAGTAATACTATTAGGAAAGGTAAGTTATGGAATTAGAAGATCGTTTTTGGTGGATTGAAGCCGGGGAAATACAGGACCCACGGCATTCAGCATGCGTGCATGTTAACGTGCATGCACGGATGAGCGATTATAAGAAGTTAAAAGGCTATGCATGGAAGTGGTTTAGGCATGCATGCGGGCAAGGCGATATAAGTAGTAGGGATAAAATAATACTTTGGGCTATTACGGAAAGGCATAGGGCTGCAAGTTTTTCTTGTAGGGATAGTTTTAGTTATTTAGGCAAGATGACGGGCTTATCCCGTGGTAGTGTTAGAAAGGCTATAGACTCATTACAGAAGCATAAATATATATGGTTGGTCCCGGAATGGGAAAGGCGAGTTATTAAGAAGTCCCTAGGCGCTACTAGAAAGCATATCTTATTAGTAGGCTTAGGGTACCTTATAGAGAAAGAAGAGCGTTAGAGCTTGTCTTTGTTGCCCTTTCTTAGGTTTTTAGCAAAAAGCTGCACCAGGTGTTTAGTTCCTTTAGGAATCCAAACAGTAACCCTTTGCAAGCCTTTTTCTAATTGCCTTTGGAAATAGTCATCTTGATGTTTAAATTTGTTGTTTTCTTCTTGCATAATTTAACTTCCTTTTTTTCCTTATTAGTTCTTTAGTATCGTTTAGGGCTTCTTGTAGGTTGTCCCATAATTCATTTTTAGCGGTTTTAGTATCTTCTTTGTTTAGCTCAGTTAGTATTATTAGGTCTCTTTTCTTTGGTATCCACGTTAGCCAATATTGCTTGTCCTTATCGGACCATTCCCATTTAATAACCTTATTGAGTAAATCGGACTTATAAAAACACGTCATTCTTTTAGCTGATAACTAAAAGCTATATTTTCTAAAACCTTTTTAAGCAGCTTAAATTCCTTTTGCTCTTCTTCGGTTAGTGTTTTAGCTTCAAATTTCTTATATAAATATCCTAGGCGGTAATCGTGCAAGATATCTAAAAAAAGCTGCACTTCTTCGCTATCGCTGAACATTATTCTTCGTATATCCATTTAGAGTTCCTCGATGGTATTAAATAACTTATTAACATAACTTTTAAACATTAATGGTAATTCTGAAAATTCTTCATCTATGCCCAAAAATCCCTTTTGTTGCTTTTCTAAGAATTCTATAAACTTTAAAAATTCTTCTTCTGTTAGCCCATTAGTAAAGACTTCTAAAAAAACCGTTTCTATGGCTTGTGTAAGCTTCTCATAGCCTTTTTTAGTCAATCCTAGTTCATCAAAGTATTTATAATTAAACTTCATTTTTATTAGTCTCTTAAATCTTCTAGCCAATCCTTACATGGTCTTTGACTAATATAATAATGTGCATAAGGATCGCTTAAACGATACTCATTAAGCATTTCTTTTGCGTACTTTCGCCCCTCTGCAAATTCATCAACTGTTTCAATGTTTGCATAGTTGTCTTTTCTATTAATATAAATCTTTTTACATTTCATCTTCATTAATCCTTTTAATTGAAAGTTTAAAATTACCTAACTCAATTAATTTATTATCCAGGTCCAAAAAGCAATCTTCTTTGATCTTTGAGAAATTTAACGGCTTATACATGGTATTTTTCATTAATGTATCCCATACATCCGTTAAAATGTCCTCTTCTTTATATGTGTTTATTAGATACTTTTCATCTTCTGTAATATTTTGCATAGTTTTTTCGCTCCATTTTTTTATAATAATAATTGTCTATCTCTTCAAGAAGTTTTAGATTAGTTCTATCACTAAAGCATGATGCTGCATTGGTTTTAAATATTTCTTTACCATCATTAACTAAGGTAATGTCAATGTGTACGGTTACTTCATTAGTCATTTATTCGCTCCCTTTTAAATATTCTTTCTTTTTTCTTCTCAGTTCACTCTTAAAAGCTGCCCGTGCTTCTTCTAATTCATAGCCTATATAATTGTTACTATGGTCTATTTCTATCCCATCGAAATGAATATATCCGGATATCTTTAAGGAAGATTCCCCGGTTATATGGCTTGTTACATACTCGCAAGTATATATATCAATATAATTTTCCATTTTTATGCTCCCTTTGAATAGTTATAATATTTTTCAGCATCTTGTATAAGTTGAATGTTTATTATGGTATCGCCGTCACATGTTGGCGGTCCATCATGGGGTCCATCATGTATATAAACAGACTTACCTATTAAATCGCTAGGCTCTTTTATTTCTTCATATTCGCCAAATTCAAAAAAATTAGTCACCTCGCAATCAATAGCAAACATATCCTTATTAAAGGTGCTGCAATAATCATTGTCAGCAAATTCTTCAAAATCCTTAGCAAACCTATCATTCCCTAAAGCTACAAGAATTCCGCCGCCGTCTACTGTTTCACATTTTATAACCTGGCTTTTAATTAATGTTTTCATTTTTATGCTCCTTTTAAAAAGTTTAATTGATCGCTTCTCAGCTTGTTGTTATGTTGGCATTTCATAGCGTATTTAATCAGCGCTAGAAAAGTATTAAATTTATGGCTTTCAATCTTTACGCCGTTGACAGTGGTTTTATATGTGCGCTTTTTCATTATTACGCCGCCACATCTGTATGTAGATCACTATTTGATAGTTGATCAAATGATTCAAAGTCAAAGCCCTGGAATGCTTTTTCTAGCTCTTCATGGTAATTAGCAACAACAGAATGTGCCAACACATAAGACTCTTTTAGATGGATTATTGATTTAACATCAATAGGTCCATTTTTCATGGCTTCTAATATGTGCTTGATAGCAAAGAATTTTGCTTCCTCGGTAATGGTTAGATGCCATTTAACAGATACATCCCATGTGTAGGCTGTAGATTCTCGCCAATCTTTAACGGATTTCTTTTCAAGATTAACAATCTTATCTCTATAATCCGGATGGTGATAAGTTAAACAATATAACCTGTCATATCCGTCTCTAACTATTTTTTTCATTTCTGATATTTTCATTTTTATTTGCTCCCTTATATAAAATAAAATGGTTATACCACCAAAGCCCCATATAAAACGGGGCTTATTTATGGTGGTTAGGTTATGAATAATCCGCTATTAATCTCCAATACATTTTTTTAAGTGTTTCATCTTCTTCCAATGTCCCGGCGAATTCGCATGATTTATGCATAATTTTTGCAAATAACAAAGTGATCTTGTTGTGATCGAATTTTGTTTGGCATGAATGAAACTGTTTTTCTAAAAGATTCCAAAGAATAAGGCTTTCTTCTTCTGTGATATCTATTGACATAGTTTCAGCCGGCTCAAAATATTTGCTAATCTCTTCTTGTTTTAATGTTTGCATTTGTTTGCTCCCTTAATGTTTATATGTACATAGTATACTATATTATATATATGTCAACATATTTGTGAAAAAAGAAGCAAAAAGATGTAGAATCAACATTTATATAGTAAAAGGATTATGAGCAAGGAAATCACAAGCGGAAGAAAAAGAAAGCTTAAAGACTTGACCGAGGATGATTATAAAATGATCATGGAAGCCGCCGGGAATGGTTTAAGTGAAAAACAGATCGCATTGCTGCTAGGTGTAAGTCAAAGCACAATAACTAGAGAAAAAAGGGCTAATAAGCATTTTGAACATGCAATAAAAAAGGGAAGAGTAAAAGCAATCAATGCTGTTAGCTCTAAACTTTTTGACAATGCAATGAGCGGAAAGGAAACTAGCGCCATCTTTTTTTTGAAAAATCGAGCTCCGGACCAATGGAGCGATAGACAGGAACCTAGTACTACTATTAATTTAAATCAGATAATTAATGATGCTAAGGATAGAATCAAACCGCCGTCAAACGTAAACATAATAGACGCCAAAAAAGCTAGTAATAAAAGCCCGGACCCTTTGATAACTAATCAAACGGACCGCATGCATGCAAGCATGATTGAAATTGAACCGGAGAAACAGAAAAAATGACTGAATGAGAATGATAATTATTCTCATTTAAAAAAATGACCCCCACGTCAAATTTGAAGTCGGGAGTGTCACTGAAAAAACACTTGAACTAATTTTTTTTTAAAAATATGAAATACGGAGCTAAACAAGAACAAGAATTAATGACCGAGATATGGTCATTGAATATCAAAGATAGTCCTCTTAATTTTGTAAAATTCGTGTTTCCCTGGGGACAAGAAGGTACCCCCCTTGAAGATTTTGATGGACCAAGGTCATGGCAAGAAAAAATTTTGAGAGATATTGGGGACCATATTGCTAGAAACCAAGTTCGTGATATGCCTGAAATGTTCAGACAGGCAATCGCTTCAGGCCGTGGTATTGGAAAGTCCGCATTAGTTTCTTGGTTAATTTTATGGATGTTATCTACCAGACTTGGTTCAACCATCATCGTAACGGCTAACACCGAACAACAGCTTAGAAGTAGAACATGGGCTGAATTAGGTAAATGGCTTACTTTGGCGATTAATTCTCATTGGTATGCAAAAACAGCAACAACCATAAAACCAGCAGCTTGGTTTCAAGAGGCGCTTGAAAGAGACCTAAAAATAGACACAGGATATTACTACGCACAAGCACAGCTTTGGTCTGAAGAAAATCCCGATGCATTTGCAGGTATTCACTCAAGTTATGGTGTTTGTCTAATTATGGACGAGGCATCCGGTATACCAGACCCTATTTACTCGGTATCTGAAGGTTTCTTCTCTGAACCTACCAAAGATCGTTATTGGTTTACCTTTTCAAACCCAAGAAGAAATACGGGCCCGTTTTACGAATCATTCCATGGCAAGCGTGCATTTTGGAAAACCATGCAGATTGACTCCCGTTCTGTAGAGGGCACTGATAAAGAACTGTTTCAAAAAATGTTAGAACAATACGGAGAAGATTCTACTGTAGCCCGTGTCGAAGTATTGGGTGAATTCCCCAGAATAGACGATGATGCTGTTATCCCGATGGAGTTGATACGGGCTGCTGTAGATCGTGAAGTAACACTAACAGCAAGCGAGCCGATTGTTTGGGGTCTTGATGTTGCTAGATTTGGTGGAGATAACTCTGCGCTATGCATCCGTCAAGGTAATACAGTCTTTGAAGTGAAAACATTTAGATCAATGGACCTTATGCAACTCTGCGGTGCGGTCAAGCACTTGTATGATGATGCAACCGCCATAGAAAAACCAACTGAAATATTGATTGATGTTATTGGTATTGGTTCGGGAGTGGTCGACAGACTCAACGAGCTAAATCTACCGGTAAGAGGAGTCAATGTTTCTGAGTCACCATCCACATCAAAGAACTATTTAAACTTGAGAGCACAACTTTGGTTTGATATGAAGGATTGGCTGGTGCAGCGTGACTGCCGTTTACCAAATGATGACGAGCTTGTCGCAGAATTGGCTGCACCTAGCTATAAATATACTTCAAGTGGAAAAATAAAAATAGAGTCTAAAGAAGAAATGAAGAAAAGAGGTGTGAAATCACCCGATAAAGCAGATGCACTTGCCCTCACCATGGCAAGCAGCGCATCAAGTTTTAGTGGTGGATCAAATTATTTTGGGTATAATTTCAGAAAGGATATAAAATCTCGTATCATACGAATAGGATAATTTATGCAGGAAGAAAAAAAAGACGGTTACTCTGATCTTGAAGTCGAAAACCAAGAAGAAAAAGTAAATACAGGCGAGAAAGTCATCGAATTGCAAGGGATACTGCAAAGTGAACTCGATGATGCTCAAGACTTCATTGATCAGATTGGAGAGGAGCGTGCTGATGCAACACGTTATTATCTTGGAGACGAGCCATCATCAGTATCCTCGCTACAAAGCGAATACGTCTCTACAGATGTGCGTGACAGCGTGCTCTTCATGCTCCCCTCCATCATGCGTACCTTTTTTGGCACTAAAAAAATCGTAGAATTTGTACCTAACGGTCCAGAAGACATTCCTGTAGCCGAACAACAAACCGATTACATTAATCACGTCATTACTCAAAAAAATGATGGATTTAAGGTTATGTATGACGTGTTTAAAGATGCATTAATCCGTAAAACTGGATTTGTAAAAGCATTCTGGGACGATTCGATCTCAGCAAGCACGCATGAATATACCAATATTGATCCTTTATCCTACCAAGCACTCGTACTTGATGAAAACGTAGAGATTGTTAAAGAATCGGTCACGATGGAAACCATAACCATCATTGACCCACAAACAAACGAAGAGATTACTCAAGAAAAACCAGCTTCTTATGACTTAACCATTCGTAGAATTAAAGCCAAAGACCAAGTATGTATTGAATCCATACCACCGGAAGAAGTCTTAATCTCAAGAAATGCTAGAGATATTAATACGGCACCGTATGTCGCACATAGAATGATTAAAACCGTAAGCGATTTGGTTGCTATGGGCTACGATCAAGAAGAAGTAGAACAATACGCAGGCAGTGGCGGTTATTACGACACCGATGGCTATGAAGAAAGAGAAGCCAGAAACCCATTTGAAGAAATTACTGCCACCGACAGAAGAGATACCGGCGGCAAGCAAGTTTTATACGTTGAGCATTATCTTTATTATGACTTAGACGATGACGGCATTGATGAACGCATCCGTGTTTGCACGCTTGGGAATGCGCTTGAAATTATTAATGTTGAGCAGTGGGACGATTTACCCATTGTTATGTTTTGTCCGGACCCAGAGCCACACACTTCAATCGGTTCATGTCCAGCAGACTACCTCATGCCGATTCAAGCAGCCAAGTCACAAATTATGCGTGATACTTTAGACTCACTCGGTCACTCAATATTCCCAAGAATGGGTGTTGTTGAAGGCCAAGTTAATATTGATGACGTACTCAACACCGATATTGGACAACCCATTAGAATGCGAGCACCTGGAATGGTTCAACCGTTTACGGTTCCATTTGTAGGGCGTGAAGCTTTCCCGGTCCTTGGTTATCTTGATGAAGCTAAGGAAAATAGAACAGGAGTATCTAAGGCATCCGCCGGATTGAATGCCGATGCATTACAATCTTCGTCTGCGGCGGCGGTTGCCGCTACCATGTCTGGCGCTCAAGGCAGAATTGAATTGATTGTCAGACATTTTGCTGAAGGCATGAAAGATTTATTTGGTCTAGTCAACGGCTTAGTGATCAAACACCAAGAAGCTCAAGATATGTTTAGACTTAACAATAAATTTGTTCCGGTTGATCCACGTTATTGGGACAGCGATAAAGATTTAAGTATCAATGTTGCTATTTCTAAAACCAGTGATAATGAAAAACTACAAGCGCTTACCGCATTTGCAGGCAAGCAAGAACAAATCTTACAAACCCTTGGTGTCAATAATCCAATGGTTTCATTACAACAATATGCAAACACTCTTTCAAAGATTATAGAGCTTGCAGGCTTCAACGATGTCAGTAGCTTTATGAATACTCAGGTTGCACCAATACCTCCGCAACCACCACAACCGGATGCTGCTGAAATGCTTGCACAAGCTGAAGCACAGAAGGCTCAGGTACAAGCTCAGAAAGCTATCATTGATGCAGAAACCGATAGAATGAAGATCATCATGGACGATGATAGAAACAGAGATATCGAAGAAGCGCAAATTAGACTTAAAGCGGCTGAACTTAATGCTAAGTACGGCGCACAAGTCAATGTTGCAGAAATTAACGCATTAATGGAGAGAGATCGTGAATCAATCAGGTCACTTGCAAAAACTCAAGCTCAGGGATTATTTAAAAACGCCAATGAAACTATATGATATTGAAGTTTTAGAAGGCGATATGGTGTATTGTGGTACAGAAATAAAAGCTAAAAATAGAGATCATGCGATCCAGCTTTTAATTTTAATGTCTGGCGGTCAAATCAATGAAGACTCACAGATATTAAGCTTTGAGGAGAAAACAATACACTAATGGCAATCAAGTACAGAGGCGAAACATTTCAACGCTACAACCAACCCAAAAGAACACCGGGCAAGTCTAAGAAATTTGCCGTACTTGCAAAAGATGGCGATGATATCAAATTAATTCGTTTCGGTGATCCAAATATGAGGATCAAAAAAAGCAATCCCGAAAGAAGAAAGTCCTTTCGTGCTAGACATAAGTGCGATACCAACCCCCCAAGCAAACTAAGCGCTAGATATTGGTCTTGTAAGAAATGGTAGGTATAATCCTACTATGGAAATAATAACAATACTTTTACTTGTGGGACTCGTAGGCTACCTTGTCTATGACAAACACAAAGATTACATCAAAGATAAAATAGATCGTTGGTTATGAGAGGTAAGTTCCCCAAAGTTAAAAAAACCAAAGCCGGTGTTCCCGTAAAATATGTTCGTGGCTCTAAGAATAAAAGAAAGACAGAGCGTGAAATAAAGAACACAGCTAGGTTATATGCAGAGGGTAAACTGACTGAATATCTAATGAATCAAATAACCAAACAGAGAAAGAACAGTGTCAAAAAAAAGTAAAGATAGTTCTAAAACCACACTTAAAAATATGTCCGATAAGTATGACGTACCGGTTGGCATATTAAGACAAGTGATGCGTAGAGGACAAGGCGCTTTTTTCTCAAGTGGTTCAAGGCCCGGTCAAACTCCAATCTCATGGGGTATTGCAAGAGCTAGATCATTTGCTTCTGGTTCTGGTGGTGCAAGAAAGGCTGACCAGGATTTATGGAAGAAAGTTCAACAAAATAGAAAAAGGAGAAAATAATGCCGCCGTATCACAAAGGAAAAAAGAAATCAGTTAAAAAGCCAATGAAAAAAAGCTATAAAAAAGGTAAGAAGTAATGCCATATTCAGAGTATTCAGCGAAACAAAAGAAACTTGCAGGCATAGCCCCGCCACGCAAAAAGATAACGGCTGCTGACTTCAAAAAACTTAGAATGGCTAAGAAGAAAAGAAAATGAAGAAAAAAGTAAAAGCTCCAAAGGGTTATCATTTTATGAAGGACGGTAAAACTTTTAGATTGATGAAAAATAACGGTAAGTTTGTACCACACAAAGGAGCATCCACTTCGGCTGAGTTTGAAGTTATAACTAAACACAAGTGAGTAAGCCTGAGAAAAAAATTAGATTTGATACCTTTGCTGAATTAAGCAAGTACATGGAAGAAAATACTAAGAGGCAAAAATCTAAAAGCAAAAATGGAAAAGCCAAACGAAAATAAAGGTCTGTTTTGGGACCACATTAACAAAACATTTTATCGTTGGCATGAATTAAAACTGTTAATGCAGGAAAGAAGATTAAAAGAAAATGAAACTAAACAAAATAAAGAATCTGGTAACTAGCCTAGCACCGACACTCGGCGCAGCGATTGGTGGCCCTTTGGGTGGTCAAGCTGGTCAAATACTATCTCAAGTCTTAGGTGTAAAAAACTCTCCTGTAGAAATAGAAAAAGCAATTAATAATCTTACAGCCGAGCAAATGCTTGAACTTAAAAAAGCAGAAAAAGATTTTCAATTACAAATGAAACAGTTTGAGATAGATATTTATTCTTTAGAAACTGAGGACACCCAACACGCTAGAGAAAAGTTTAGTGGTGATTGGACACCTAAGTTTTTAGGATCATTAACCTTGGTTGGTTTTATTGGTTATATCTTTATGATTACAGCCTATCCAATAGATGATAGTTCAGACGATATCGTCATGCTTATTCTTGGTTATCTATCAGGTATAGCTTCAGCAGTTATATCGTTTTACTTTGGATCAAGTAATAAGGAAAAGAAATAATTTATCTTACCGAGATAAAAGTAACTACCTCTGATAATAAAGTTAAAATCTTTGATGGCGGCAATATTATTGCCAACTCATTTAAAGAAGCAGAGGCAAAAGCAAAAAAAATGAACCCAGAGTTAAAAGTTATAGGTGAACTGGTTGCTTTTGTTTCATGCATTTACGATAATTAGGCAATGAACTGGGACGATTATCCGAACTTTAACGAAAATGAATTTGCATGCCAGCATTGTGGCGAACATGGCATGAGCGAAGATTTTATTGCTAAGTTACAGAAACTAAGATCAGACGTTGGATTCCCATTTAAAATTACCTCTGGATATCGTTGCAAAGATCATCCGATTGAAAAGAAAAAAACAAACCCTGGAGCTCACAGAGACGGCATAGCAGCCGATATTGGAGTAAGAGGGTCTAAAGCCTACGAGATTATAGAAAAGGCTCCTAAATACGGCTTCACAGGTATTGGAGTCAACCAAAAAGGCGACAGTCGATTTATACATCTTGATACCTCAGTGCAAAAAAACTACAGACCAAGACCTTGGATTTGGAGTTACTAATATGGAGATTTCAGGTTACATTGTTTGGAACATCATAGTAACCTTGATCTTGGCTCCTCTAGTTTATGGCATAAGAAAAAACGAAACAGAAATTAAACGTGTTGATATTTTGGTTAACAAAACCAGAGAAGAGGTGGCTAGAGATTATTTAACAAGAAATGAGCACACAATAGAGTTTCAAAGATTAATAGACAAAATAGACAAACTTGATGCTAAAATAGATAAACTAATTACGAAATAATGGATAAAGATTACATAGAATCACTGAAAGAAAGATTAATGGCCCTACAAAACATGATGGGTCAAGGAACCGGTATAGGTTCAACACCGCAAACAGACCCTACTTATTCAAGTGGGTTTGAATATGCTAGATCAATAGCTGGCGGTATGCCTTTCGAAGATGTAGTTCAAGAAGGCATGATGTTTAGTCCTGAATATCCAATGGGTATTACACAATCTGAACTTGATGAACTAAACAGATTTAGGTCTGAAGGCCCAGTGCCTGTTATGCCAGAAGCGCCATCTATGGGCGAAGAGTTGATTATGGAAGATCAAATGCCATTTGCACCGGCTGGTACACCAGAGCCAACCATCTTTGGACAAACACCCCCACAAGATTTTAAACCTGACTTTGATTTCTTGAGAGATTTAATTTCTGGTAAATCTCCAGTTATGGGTGTAGAGCCAACAGCACAAGATTTAGAATTACTTAAACAAGAAGAACGTGATTTAGAAAGAGAATCTGAGCTTGCACAACTTGAAAGTCTTGCTAAAACCGGGGCGGGTCGAGAAGTTCCTGTTATGCAAGCCCCTGTAATGCCTCAAGCTCCAGGAACAGTTCCATCACAATTTATACCTTCAATCCCAGGCATACCAACACCATTACCAATGCCTATTACACAACCAACTCCACCAGTTCAACAAATGCCTATGCCGGTATTCACACCTCCACCAGTACCATCTTTATTGAGCATGCCTCAAGTAAGAACAGAAGAAATTGTTTCTCCAATCGTTACTGGTAGTAGAAGATTTGTACCGCCAAGCTTAATAAATTTAGTATAAATGCCAACACACGAAGAAGTCGTCAAGGCTGAACAAGCCGAACAAATATTAACCTCAGACGTATTTAAGGATGCAATAGAAAACCTTAAAAGAGAATATGTAGCGCATTGGTTAAACTCTCGTGATATAAAAGATGTGAATATCAGAGAGGACTTACATAGATCAATTTTATTAATACCTGAGATAGAAAAACATCTTAGAATCATTGCAGAGAAAGGCAAACTCACAAAAGCCCACATAAATAAGATTAGAAGCGTAGGCTAAATCTTTCACTTTTATAAATAATTCATATAAAATACTATAAAAATACAATATAGGAGTATTTATATGAGCAATAACGGAAAACCGACTGCTTTACAAACTGACCGAGAGCTTGCTACTACGGCGTTTGAAAGTTTCTTGACCCCCGAAGAGGATAAGGTCGAAGAGGCAGTCACAACAGAAGTAGTAGAAGAAGTCATCGAAGAAGATGAATTACCTGAAGCAGCAGAGCTTGAAGAAGACGTTGCTGAGGATGAAGAAGCCGAGGTCGATGAAGAAGAATTAGATTCTCACGAGGAACAAGTAGAAGTTTCTGAAGAAGAGCAACCCACCCTCCACTCAGTTAAAGTGGATGGTCAAGAACTAGAGGTCACGCTTGATGAATTAGTGAACGGATACTCTCGACAGCGAGATTACACACGCAAGACTCAAGAACTGTCAACTCTGCGAAAAGAAGTAGAACAAAGACAAAACGAGTTAGCGGAAAAAGATGCTATTTATGGTGACTTGTTACCACAAATGGAACAAATGCTTACCAAGGGTTTTGAGCAAGAACCGGATTGGGAAGGCCTCAGAGAGGTTGATCCGATTGCTTACCTAACTGAGCGTGACAAGTGGAATGAAAGACAAAAAACAATCCAATCTGTCAAAAAACAAAAAGAAGAGCTACAGCAAAAACAATTCCAAGAACAACAGGAAAAGCTTGCTGAAGTTGTTCAAGAAGGCAGAAAAAAATTGTTAGAGTCTATTCCTGAGTGGAAGGACGACACAATCAAGGCAACCGAAGAAAGGGCTATCGTTGATTATGGAGTCAATAAACTAGGCTTTTCACCCGAGGAAATGGGCCAAGTGTATGACTATAGGATTTTACTTATGGCAAGAAACGCATGGCTTTATGACCAAGCTAACGAAGCAGTTAAAAAGAAACCAGTGCAAAAGGCTAAAAGCCGAGTAGCTAGACCTGGTGCTGCAAATGTTCCTAAGACAACAAGCGCTATTAAAAAAGCAAAACAAAGGTTGGCCAAATCTGGAAAAGCTTCGGATGCGGCTAGTGTATTTGAACAAATAATTTAAAAAGGAAATAACAATGGCTAAGGTAACAAACGCCTTTGACACATACACAGCGACTGCTGACAGAGAGGACCTAAGTAACATAATTTACAATATCTCTCCTATGCAGACTCCTTTTATGTCGTCAATAGGCACACGAAACGTCAAAAACGTAGTTTTTGATTGGCAAACAGAATCGCTTCCTACACCAAGCGCAAGTGGTGAACTAGAAGGTTTTGAACTTTCAAGATCATCTTCAACCGCTACTGTAAGAGCGAGCAACGTATGTATGATCTCAAAAAGAGATGCAACAGTAACAGGCTCTCAAGAGAGTTCAGACCCAGCAGGTAAGAGATCAGAAATGGCTCACCAGCTTGCTATTATGTCTAAAGCTCTTAAGAGAGACATGGAAGAGGCTCTTTGTCAAAAGGGTGCTAAAACAACTGGTAATGCGACAACTGCTCGTGTAACTGGTGGTTTTGAATCTTGGATCACTTCAAACGATTCAAGAGGAACTGGTGGTGCTTCAACTGGATCAGGTGCAGCGCCTACCGATGGTACTCAGAGAGCTCTTACTGAAACTCTTCTTAAAGACGTACTTGAACTAGCTTTCTCTAATGGTGGTGAGCCATCATTGGCTATTTGTGGACCACATAACAAACAAGTTATCTCTGGTTTCACAGGTAGATCATCTGCTAGACAATTTGTAGATGCAGACACTGTAGAAGCTTCAGTATCTATCTATTCATCTGACTTTGGTGAACTCAAAATCGTTCCATCAAACAGATCAAGAGAAAGATCACTTCTTCTAGTTGATCCTGACTTTGCAAAAGTTGCTTACTTAAGAAATTTCCAAACAGTAGATATTGCTACTATTGGAGACGCACAAACAAAAATGATCGTAGTTGAGTATGGACTAGAAGTGTCCAACGAAGCTGCTCATGGTGTTGTTGCAGACTTAAGCACTTCCTAATTATTAGGATATGGGGCTGGATTTTCTGGCCCCATTTTTTATGAATAAGCAAGACATACTAAAAGCTTATCAAGAAAGCTTAAATGGAGAGCTTTCAAAACTTACTTTAGATTTAGAAATATATCTAAACAATCCAACATCAATTCCAGAACACACAAGTTATAGTCAATACCTAGACGATATTGTTAAGCAAATTGCCGAAATCAATGATAAAATTAAAGTCACGGATTTTTTAATAAAACAATATGGCTAGACGAACAATTATTGATCACAAAACTGGTTTTACTAACGAGTTTGCTACAGAGGATGATAAAGTTATTTATCACACCACCCAAGATGTTGCTCCGGTTATAGAGCACTGCAAAGTATTAGCAGACAATAAACCAGGTAAAGATTTACGTCATGTTGCAGAAGTGCCCTTGGTGATCTATCAGAGAGCCTGTAGAGAGGGCTGGGCGAATGACATGAAAGAATGGAAGAAGTGGTTAAATAATTCTGATAACAAAGTCTTTAGAACATGGCAAGGTAAACTATGACATACGCAGAGCTTAAAACTAACATAGCTAATTATCTAAACAGATCAGATTTAACTTCTGAAATAGATATATTTATTGACAATACTGAAGCTGAACTTAATCGTAAACTTAGAGTTAAAGAAATGATTAAGCGAGCAACCGCTACAGCAGACGGACAATATTTATCAGTACCTTCTGATTGGCTAGAAGCCATCAACATTGAAATTA
>Ga0208767_1001245_pt1 | contig 20350 bp, 27 predicted proteins | sample VirMetDEL_Mar_21_FD_184514 | JGI IMG/M metagenome (GOLD analysis project Ga0208767, IMG submission 184514) | Aqueous microbial communities from the Delaware River and Bay under freshwater to marine salinity gradient to study organic matter... | ecosystem: Environmental > Aquatic > Marine >... | reverse complement strand
TGCGGAAGCTGACTAAATACGCCTGCGGTGCCTTCCCGCAAGCCCTGATAGCTCAAATAGTTGGGGTCGCTAGGGTTTTCCAGCGCAAGAGTGCCGGACAGCATCTCGGCAAAGCCCTGCTCTTGGTCTTTGCCGGAACGACGGAAAATATCAAAGATTTGCTCCGCTTCCTCTTTTTCAAACTGAGCGAAAGGGTATGGAACATCAATCTGTGGTGCTGGATCGGCCATTACTACTTACCCCTGTTTACTGCGCCCTGCATGATGCTTTGAGCCCCGCTCAGAGCATCTGAAGATACGCCAGTTGCCTCTTCTCCTGATAGGTTAACCCCCGGAAGCAGTGACAGCAACCGCTGGATTTCTAGGTTGTTAGCAGTAATCGCATTCCGGTCAGCCGGGGCAAGGTTGCCCTCAAGCTGTTTAAGGTTATGCCGATACTGCTGCATAGCCAACCGCTTAATCTGCACAAACTTTCGGGCTTCGGTATCCGGGTCAACAAGGAAGGCTTCTGGCTTGGGGAACAACTCCGCCACTGTAGCCATCTCAGCAACAGGGAAGCGGTTGTTAACCACCAGAGCAGAACGACCAAGCACCCGCACACCGCGCAGATACTGTCGCGCTTCCTGCGTTTCACGGCCAAACTCTGTAACCCAATCCGGCTTAATTGGGCTCGGAATTAGAGAACTGGCCCCATCTAAAAGAGCCGTAAAGTTGGAGTAGAAACCTGTACCCTTACGAGCCATAGCAAGTGCGTTTTTAACACCAAGCAAATCATCGGCAGTAACGCCTTCTGCCCCGGTAAGGTCACTCAGGATGCGGGCATCCAAGTCACGCAGTTGTGCGGTAGCGGTAACTTTAGCCGCCTCGTTCTTATGCACTTCGTAAGTCGTTGTGTCGCTGACAGGGAACGCACCTGATGGAATATCCTGACGCTTGCCGTTGGCATCGACATATGTGCGGCCTTTATCGTAGCTGAGCACAATCTTGCCATCGACCAAGTAGCCCTTCGGCGATACCTCATTACCAACTGTAGTGACAGTTGCACTACCGGGCTGCTCTTTGAGAGCCGTGTTGATCTGTTTCTGAACCGCGGGCCACGCTTCGCTGTTAACATCGACGTATTTTTCTTCACCATTGATGGTAACTTTAACCACTTTAGGTGTAGTTTTCTTCTCTGTGCTCCAGACCACTTTCGGGTTGGCTGGGTCAGTGACATCCACCAGACGACCAAGTGCGTCGGTCTTGATTTCAGTTTTAGGCGTAATACCGAGCAGACGGTTTTGTACCTCAGAATCCAAGGCCAAGAAATCGGCTTTGTTCATGCCAAACTTGGTAAAGTAGTCGTTATCCGTGAGCGTCGGCAAGCCAAGCTTGTACCGCTGGTCGCTTTCATTCAGCTTCTTAAACTCATCCGGCATCATGCCAAACTTAACAAAGAAGTCTTTATCAGTAACGACCGGCAGACCACGAATGAAGCTTTGATCCTCTGGGCTAAGCTGGCCAAAGGCTTTGTAGCTAAAGCCGAACTTCATAAAGAAGTCACGCTCGGAAATAGGTGCCGGAGGTGTTGGCCCGGTAGGCATATTCGTTGGAACAAGCCCAGCGTTTTCAGACACCAACGTGTTTAGAGCGGCTAGGTCGTCTTTATTGTTGATGTTATAAACTTTAGAGTAGCTGTACGCGCCAATACCGGCAACAGTTTTTCCGGTTCCGTTATAGACCACTTGGAAATCAGTCTTTTCATCAGACGGAGCTTTAGGCGTTCCGACGTAAGAGTCCGCATTAGATTCCAACGCCGAGGCCAACGCCTTGTTTCCGGTGTCAGAGTTAACATCAAACGATCCAATAGCTTTACCGTCAGCAGAAACAACGGTCTTATAATCCGGGCCTTTAGTCGTAGGCTTCGGAGGTGTGCCGATATATGAACCGGGGTTGTCTTTTTGAGCGGCTGTAAGCTGAGCCATTTCTGTCGTATTATTAATATTGAACGTGCCAATAACCACGCCATCCGATCCGACAAGGTTTTTAAGCTCTGGCGATTTAACTGAAGCCTTAATATTAGCCAAATCACGAGCTTCTTTAGAAGCAACCTCTGCCGCCAGCTTAGTTTCAGCCGACTGCAACGCCGCCAAATCAATAGCCCGCTCTTCTTTCTTAGCCGCTTTCTGCATTTCAAGCTGCTGTTGAGCACGTGCGCCAATAGTTTGTGGCAACTGAGTTTTTGTAGCCGCCAAAGCTAGACGCTCGGCAGGGCTTAGCCCACGCCGTTCACCTTCCATCGGTGCGGCGAAAGTCAAAGCGGTATTAGCAATATCAAACAGCATCTGCGCCTGTGTCAGACGCTTCTGCTCTTCAAGGTCCGTGGCGCGTGATGCGGCATCACCCAACCCATACTCGCGGTAAATTTCCTTCTGCGCTTCCATCAGTTCGCGCAGACGGCTACCGTCGCCTTGTGTAGGTACATTTGCATTAGGCGAGGCTACTGGAACCATCGCGGCATCAATCTTACGGCGCAATAGCTCCTGCTCACCGGGAGTAGTCCCGACGCGAGGCCCTATAATAGGCGCAAGAGCTTCAAAGTCTACGCCGCCATTAGCAAAGTATTTTACCGGCTGGTTGTCTCCGCGGCGGACCAGCCCGCCTTGGTTAAAATTTACGGGAGGCGGTCCCCCCATACCCGCTGGCGGCATCGGAGCCGCCTCTTGCGGCGGCGGGGCTACAGTAGACATAATGCCTTCTGCCATCGCGCCCTCAACAGGCTGTGTCATCTCTTCCTGTGCCAAGCCCCCAATGCCTTGGTCAATCGACGCCAGTTGCATCACCGGCTGGACAAGAGCAAGAACGGACTCAGGTGTCTGGGCCGCGTCCTCTGGGCCAACTACACCGGCCAATTCGTCCCGACGCTCTTCAATCGAAGCATTATCACCGCGCATCGCGTTCATTACGCTTTCAAAATCTTCTGCGGCGTCCATGTTCTCAATGTTGCCAGCTACCTCGGCAAGCATACCCTCAAGCATAGACGGGTCAATCGCACCAGCGGCCTGACCGACAGCTTCTGTAGGCATATCGCTTTGCGCGGCCATAGCACCCGCCATGCCGGGAGCCGCCATCATACCGGCGATACCGCCTTCTTGCTTAAACTCAACGCCACGACCCATCAGAATGTCCTTCTGAGTAATTCTGCCGTCATTGTTCATGTCCGGAAATGCCGCGCCGCCTTGGCGGAACATCTGACGATCCATTACACCTCTATTCATCATCCGAATAACCCCGCTTTCGATGCACCGGCTGCTGCTGATAGACCTGCAATACCAAGACCTAAATAAGTCTGGGCAGGAGATACGTTAGGTGCGGTAGCCGACGCAATAGTTTGCTGAGAGGAAGGCGCACCTTTGTAAATGTCTGAAAGGAAAGCATAACGCTGGTAAGGTTCATACAACTGAGCCAACTGGCTTTGACGGCCAGCCTCAAGAACAGCTTGCTGCTGTGCTTGCTGCTGTTTACCAAGCTCAAACTGAGTCTGGATGTCACGGAGTGCAGTTTGCTGCGCCAATTCGCCAAGACCGGCCTGCTGTAAACCAAGCTGACCAAGAGACTGACCGGCTTGAATACCTAATGAGCCAATGCCCTGCGCGGCGGCCATCTGACGCTGCTGTTCGCGTTCCGCGGCCTGCTGTGCCTGCATAAAGTTCTGTGCCTGAGATTGCGCCAAAGCAGCCGCTTCGTTGCGACCGATTTCCGCCTGCTGGATCGCGGCCCGTGAGCCGCCGAAAGCGGACGGTCCACCGGGTGCACCTGCGGCACCAAGACCCGCCTGCTGGCGTTGAAGCGCAAAACTGCGGCTAATTTCGTTCTGAACCGCCTGCTGATAGGGGTTCATATACTGCTGTATCTGCTGACCGCTTACCGGACCTGCGCCCTGCTGAAACATTTGACCGGCAGTGCTGTATCCACCTGTAATCAGAGGTGCTGCGCCACCCATCGTGGTGCCTGCGCCAGCTAGATAAGGCTGATAACCGCCAATACCGCCGGTTGCAGGAGAAGCTGCGCCAAGAGCCTGCTGTTGCAGACCAGACATCTGCGCGACTTGTTGGGTCGGCAGAGTGATGGACTGACCGGCTAGCTTTTTAGCGTCCTCAAGAAGCCCTAGTTTATAGGCTTCAATCTCCGGGGCTTCGCGGACAATTTGAATTTGGGTTTCAGTAGCCATTACGCCATCCCCCGCCCACGGGCTTCTAGGTTACGCATCATCCCGTACATATTGTTGATGCCCTGCCTCATGCTTCCGCCACCAAGACCTTTGACAGCATCGGTGGTCATAACGAACTCACCGGGCATAAGCATTGCACGGACACTATCCTGACCCGGAATGCCCTCATTTGGCATGATACCGCCTACACGGCGTGGGAAAATCTCACCGCCTTCAGCTACGCGCTGTGGCTGGTAACGATACATCCCGAATGGGTCAGGGTTGTAATTAGCCTGAGTTGGGCGGTATCCGTAAATAGTGCCTACTTCATACGGTCCAGAAGCTGAACGGATGTCATAGCCGCCAACGCCGTATTTCTCTGGGTCTTGTGCCAGAAGGTCTACGCCAGTTGGGCCCTGAATGTCTTCAATGTTGGGGTCGTCCTGCGGGGGCGGTGTAAATGCGCCCGCGGCGTATAGAGCCCCGCCTGCCAGAGCGGCTGATGGGCCGTAAGTAGCCAACAAGCCCGGTCCAGCAGCTTTAGCGGCAGCTTTCCCTGCGGCTATTGCTTCTGCGGCAATATTTGTGGGGGCGTCTAAAAGAGTTCCCTTGTGACCGTATTTAAGTAATGTTTCCTGAATAGCTTTTTGCTCTGCCCCTGCCGCGGCCTCGGCCAAAGCTTTTTTGCTTTCTCCACCACGGAAGAGATAGTCGCCCGCAGTTTCTGCCTTGTCCATCAGGCCTTCCATAAAGGTAGGCTCTTTAACTGGCGGGGGCTTTAGACCGGTCAACTGAGCGTTCATGTCCGCCATTGTGGTTTTTGGCCCAATCGAAACTGTCCCTGCATCAGTAGCATACTGATAAGTGTTAGTAGCGGGGTCGTATGGCAAATTCATATCTTTTGCCATTTGGAAAGCATCACTTTGTCCGGTTAAATCTTGAATATTTTCTGCTCCAGACACCTTCTGAACACCAGCCTCGGCTTTAACTTGACCAAGCTGCTCACTAGCCAAAGACTCCGCTTGCGGCACTTCCGCCGCAGTCGGCACATATTTGGAGAACAGGTTGCCCTCACCGGTAAATCCGCCACCAGAAATGGTGCTCTGTGCGCCTGCCAAGGTCTGGCTGAACCGTGCGCCGGGGTCTGCCAAAGCAGAGCCGACATTCTCGGTAAATGAGCCAGAGCCGGTGAAACCAGAGAACAATGCGCCTGTACCACCTGCAATCAAAGCAGATTTCAGCGCATCTTTCATATTCCCGCCCTTAATGAGCGTACCAATACCTGAACCAAGAGCGGCACCATATACTGGGCCAAGAGGAGTAAATGAAAGCGCAATCGGCAGAATAACCGGTGCAACTTTCTTAACAACTTTAACAACTGACTTAACAACTTTTTTGACGGCCCGCGTTACTTTTCTGAACGCCTTTTTGAGCCAGCCAAACTCTGGGAGCCCTGTTTCAGGGTTAATTGAGTTAGCTTCTGCACCAACAACATATTGTTCAGGGTCTTCAATCCCCAACTCACGCAAGTGGTTGAAGATGGACTCTTTCATTTCAGGGTTGTTGTCGATAAGTTTGCGTGGAATGACGATTTCGCCGGTTGCTACGTGGGCAATCGTGTCGTCACCACCGCGGCCATAAGAGGCCATGCGTGAAGCTACCTCCTGAAAGTTGGCAATACCTTCAGAGCCAAAGGCTTTTTCCGCCTCTTCACGTTCAAGAGCCTCGATTTCCGCGTCTTCCTTGTAGAAATCGGCAATTCCGCCTTCGGGAATTACAAACTCTTCCTCTTTTACCGCATTTTCTGCCATTAGCCCGCTCCACCGCCAAGTGCCTCTGGCACAGTGACTTGAATTATTGTACTTCTTTTTTCACTTCCTGTCCATGAGTTGCCGCAGTCCGGGCAGTTTCCGTCCGGATAGCTAGCAATTTCTTCAGGAGTGTCAACTTCGTTCGGACATGAAGCACAACTTACTATGTCCCGGCTTGTTGACGGACGCCAGCGGGAGCCATCTCCCATTACAATAACTGTATCATCACTCATGGGGTACTCACCGTAACTGTTCCAACTGAGGCTGTTGCACTTGTGCTCCCTGAGAATATATCATTTTGTCGCACAATACGCAAAAAGCCATTTTGTTCATACAAATCTCCCAGTTCCAAAGTGTTTGCCACACTATCTGACGGAACATCCTGAATGTTCAGGAGTGGGTTTCTCTGCTCGTCAATAACCCGGTCTAAGTTACGGGCTAACTGGTTTACAAAGTTCTGGCTATATTCGTTGGGAGCTACCGGCAGGATGGTACGGACAATTTTGGTACTCATCTTCTGCCATCCGGTCTCGCATCCAGTCGGGGTGCTCCAATGCGCCAGTTAACGCCAGTATCAGCGTTACTTACTTTGAAATTCATACTGCGGCCACGCGCTCTTAGAAACACCTGATTGGTGTAAATATCCGAGCTTGTCTCCTCTACCGTGCCAGAAACCGTCTCTGTGACGGCCTTGCCGTTGAAATCACGGCTTTGCATCGTCATTGTGACGGCAGGAGTGGGGTCGGTAGAACCGCTAAACGACAAATCCGGGATAATCCTGCGGATTAACATGAACTGGTCGCCATCACCGATGTCAAAATCAGCCGATTGAATATATGCCGGAATAGCTACCGCAGGGTTCTGGCTGCCATCATCAAGGCCGAACTCGTGGTTATACAGATAATTGTCCGTGCTAGCTGACTGCGGATAACTGCGCTGACCAGCGGCGCGGTCATTCCACGCAGTGCGAGTCAGGGTGCCATAATACCAAACCTGTTGGCCATAGTTATACACAACATAGCGGTCAATCTCGCTAGAACCGGCAGAGCAGTAATACCACCACACCTCGGTCTGGCTGGCCAAGCTGCCTGCAAAAAACTTAAATGACTGCTGTGGGTTCAAATCACCAAAAACATAGTCCCGAACAGAGCACGGAATGGGCTGAATACGGCCATCAAAAAGGTAGAAATTCTCCTGACCCATCCAAAATACAAGGTCGTTCACACTAATCGCCACGTTCGGGCCTGCAATACGCACGTTATCCGCCAAAAGCGCGGTGCCAAACACATACGGCGCACCGGTAAACTGCACAGAGTGCAGGGTGTGGTCAGTCCAAACCAATATCTGGCGGCTGGTGCGGACGGCGGTCATAATCTCTGAACCCTGAGATAGGCGCAAGTCACCGGCAGTATTAGTAGCCGTTGGCGTCCAATCTGTAGCGGACTCCTGACTAGACCAGCGGATAAGCAGCGGGTCTTGGTCGGCAGAACCTATAGGGTTACATCCAAAAGCTAGAACGTGGCGGTCAACTTCCGATACAAGCACTTTCCGGGCGGATGTTGGGACATCAGAAGCACCAGACAAGCTGCTCAACAGAACCGCTCGTGAGTTAGTTGTTCCAGTGGCATCCCAGTAATAGATGTTGCCGTCGGCAATGTTACAGAGTAAGTCTTCCCCAAAATCATCTGCAAACCAAAGCCGCAGGGTCTGACCGGCTAGAGAGCCCGCGCCAGAACCCCAAGTAAAACGCCCCCAAGTGCCTGCGCCCCAGCCCGGACCCAAAATGGTCGAGTTCAGGCCGATACTAATCTGAAATGCCGCGGTGCCAGAACTGCCGCCGCCGTTTACTGCGCCTGTTGTAGCCGTGCCGCCGGTGTTCACCGTAAAGGTGGTGGTGCTCGGAACAGTCAGAATTTCATGCTCTTTGTTCAAATCGGCTGTAGTCAGGCCGTCTACCGCAGTCAGGCTAGCAAAAGTAACAAAGTCCCCGATTGCTGCGCCGTGGGCCGCGGTCGTCGTTACGGTGACCACGCCACTACCTGCACCGCCCGATGTCAAAATGGGGTCGGTCGGCAGATTTACAGTCGAGCGGATCGGCGTAATGTCGTAGAGTGCGCCGGAGTCTTCTAGGTAGATTTTCTTTTCGCTGCCCATAAAGAGCAGGTTTTCAGAGGCCAGCGTAGTAAAGTCGTGCATAAAACGCACATTGCCTTTGAATTGCGCAGTACCTGCCTTGGCCCACCCGCCAATACGCTCCGGATACCCATAGCGAAAGCGGATGTAGTTGCCATCGAACCATCCGCCTTCGTTTGAGTAGTTAGTGCCCTCTCTGTTGATACCGGGCTTGAACTGGAGCTTGGTCAGCGGCATTCATGTTACTCCGCATCCGCAATGGTGAGTTCGCCAGCTTCTACCTGACGCATGATTTCTGTGTAGTGGCGGTTGCCAGCCTCAATAGGAACCCACATTTCAACGCCGTCAATGGTGGCTTGGATGGTTTGATTAATACCATTTTCTGCCACATACTGCGCTGATGTAATTGTCATCTCATTCATAATTATAACTCCGCATCTGCATCAAAAGTGCAATTTAAAGAAGTATCCGCTCCTGTTACATCATATGTAACATAATAATTTAAGTTGCTTTGTTGTATTGCTGGAGAATTATTATAAACGTCACCTATTAAAGTCATAGTAGGGCTGGCCCTCTTTTGAACTTTGAAATAACCAGAACTATGAATTATGCTATCATTATTTCTAGGAGTCCCCCACGTTGGAACTTCTTTTTCAAAATACCGCTGACACTTAATTAACTCATCGCCATAGCTGCGGTGTTCAAACGGCGTTGCATCCGAACCGAGTTCTAATTGGACGCCTGTAAAGTATATATTGTTTGCAATATCATCTACTGCATTAACCTGTCCTACGACTCTGTTAGCGTTGGTATTAGCCGCCCAAGAGGTATTTAGAGTGCCTCCACTGAAGTCGCTGCCTGCGGCAAGCCAAAAGGCCAGTGTAAGGCTGTTAGCGTTGTCATCATCTATTGCCCCTGTTGTATCTGCGGGGAAAGTAATAACTTTGTGTTCCCAAGTGTCGGCGGTACTTACAGAATAAGAAGCAGAAACCTGACGAGTGTTGTCTGAATCAAATATTTCTAAAATGTAAGTTCCTGTGGTCGAGCTTTTTATCCAAAAAGAAGCCGTTAGTTTTTCAGCATTAGACGACCCTTTTTTTATAGATTGAAGGTTTAAACCTTCAAATCTTTGCGCCCACAAAGCATAGTCTCCAGCCGCTAAAGAACTGTCTGCGGTAGATACATCCAGCTTAGTGCTTTTTGCAAAACCAGAACCAGAAGGGACATCTGTGGATTGGCTCATATCTACAGCCGCCGCACCACTACGAGCAAACACAAACCTGTCTGGTCCACCGTACCCAGAGGTAACCCCCGTAACCGTGCCACGTTGCGCTACTTGCATCGCACCATTGATAATAAGGTTCCGCCGACCATGTACGGCGGTATCAGCGAAACTGTTATTTTGTATAGTGCTAAGTGCCATGACTCAAATCCTTATGCGTAAGGGCTATCACCCAACAGGTCAGCATCCCATGCGGCCTTCAGTGCAGAAATCGTAGTAGCGGATGAAATAGCCGAAGCGGCTGGCGCATCACGCAATGCCTGCTTACGAGTAACAGAAGCCGCTTTAGCCGCCGCATCGTCAGACTCTAACGCTTTCATGTAGACAACATCTTCCGCATCTAGCAGGGGCTTACGCACCTCACGGACTTTGTCCTTAAAAATTTCTTTGGCGGTATCAATGTCTTCGCTGATAACATTACCAGACAACGACCATGCACCCCTAAAATGACGATCAGCAGGAACGCTTACAGCAGAAGCATTTGCTTGATTGCCATCTTTATCGACAATATATGTATCAGGCATAATGAACTCCTTTAGCCTCTTGTTGATAGATAGCGTCATTCAACATAGCCGAAATGTCTAATGACTCTGATTGTTCCAAAGATAACACAGGTTCGGCTTTTACCTCTTCAGAAATTTTCCACGCATTGCGCCATTCACGAGTTTGCGGCAACTGATCTTTACGGCAAATCACCATCTTAGGCTTATTGCCCTTGTCCCAGTTTTCCCAAACAGAGCGCGGCACATCTTTGTAAATTAAATACTCAATCGCTTGCTCTTCCGTTAGCGGACCAATCGGCGCGGTTTGGTGTAACACATATCCGCGAGTATGCTTCTTAAAATCAGGGTGCGCTTCATCAGCGGCAAGTATCCAATACGCCCAAACAGGCGGAAGTATCCCGCCCTGCAATGCACACGCCATCCAGTTAGGGTCAGGCACAAGTATCTTGGCGCACTCATCAACGCTGTCTTCATAAACTACACGATAGTCTGACTGATACGCCTCTAGGTTTTCTTTAGCCCAGCATAGGCGGTCAAATAGGTGTGTGCCTTGAAACTCTGGGGTCACTGTCATGCGAGGTCTCCGTGTACGGTTATACCCAGTCTTGGTGCATCAGTTCCAGCAGACCAGTTTCCACCACCAGTCCAAGCACTACAAAACCCGCCAACGCCTGTTGTTGATAACAAACCACCGTTAGCAGCCGTTGATTGAAAAAACTGCGCCCTATCATATGTTGTATCTCTAGCAAATAAACTAATCGTATAATCAGCGTTAGCCATAGAATTTGTGTAGGAATAGCTAAATTCTCCAGTACCGTGGTCTGTTAGACTTGCGGCATTGAAACTGTCATCTATTGCCGCTGTTCCAGAACCATTAAATCTTATCCAACTTTTCGCACTACCATTCACCACATAAGATGTATCAAGTGACCCAGCGGTGCTGTGTTCAATCTGGTCTGCTATAATTTTTCCAGCCATTATGCGAGGTCTCCATCAAATGAAACAAATATTAAAGAAGCGTCAACTCCAGTAGGGTTGGCATTCCAAGTACGCATTGCATTTATGCCTGTGCTTACTACTGTATTGATTTCAGATGTTGAATAATTTCCGCCAGAAGCATTGCAAGATGTTGTAGGACAATAATCTGCGCTGGAAAAAGAATTAGTTACATTAACGCCATAACTTCCTGTTCCATCATCATCAAGACTACTTAGATTTAATGAGTCACGAGCCGCAATAGTACCTGTGCCATTAAAATTCACCCACGCCTTTGCCAGCCCCTGTTGCAAGGACTGAGTAGCCGCACCGCCCTCGCTAGTCACCGTAATAGAGCCAGCAGAGGTCTTGCCTGTGAGATTGTCAACTAGGATGGTACTCATGCTAGGTCTCCGTGTACAAATGCACCCGCTTTGGGTTGGTCTACGCCACTGCCGTTATCACGCCGCACATTATAAGAACGTACTTTTGTAGTAGTTGCGTATGCAGATGAGTTACCACAACCAAGCATATAATCTCCAACTGCTGCATCTGCCATATGTAGTTCGTGATAATCAGCATCAGCAAAAGCATTTGTAAAGTTGCTTTCCACTGTTCCTGTTGCAACATCTGTTATTGAAGCGAGGTTTAAACTTTTTCGGATTGTATTACCGCTATTTAAATTGATTACTGAAAACGCCTTCGCCGCACTCTGCTTAGTCAGCGTTACAGGGCTGGAGCCATCACTAGCCGTAATTGTGTCTGCTCTTAACTCGCTCATGCTATCACCAAATTCCCATTAACCGTGATGGTTTTGCCAGTAGCCACCGTCAACGGACCCGCGCATAGAGCATTTTCACCCGATGCAATGGTTACATCTGTGTTTAACTCCGCCTCATGCACCCTAAAAATATCGCCTTTACCGCCCGTGTTTACAGGACCATTATCCCCGTCATACGAGCCGCCACCAGCCCCCGATGTGCCGCCGTTAAAGGTTGCCGTGCCAGTGAACACGACATTCCCGGAGAATGTGCCGCCATCAGACGCCGATACCGTGTCCGATACCGAGAAAATACCGTAAGCAACAATCTCCACCAGATCGCCTGCCGTTGCGCCAGATACCAGCGTCACAGAGGTCTTGGTGGTAGCCGTATAGTCAGTTGTGTCCTGCAACAGGACGCCGTTCAGGTAAACATCCACATATCCGCCATCCTGATACTTTAGGGTGCGCCCATGTATATCCGCACCGCTGAACAGGGTCTGGCTGGCAGAAGCGGTGTAATAAAACCGCCCCCTTACATTATTTTTGGGACTGTTACCTATATACGGCATTAGTCAGCCTCCTGAATTGTTAACTCACCCGCCTCAACTTGACGCAGTATCTCAGCGTAATGACGGTTGGCGGGGTCAGCAGGTACGTGCAGTTCAACACCATTGACAGTGGCAATTACGCTTTGAGAAGCCTCGCCAGTAATAGGATGATTAGGTGCATACTTTGCTGCTGTAATATTCATGCCATCCATCTCTATAACTCCGCATCTAAGTCAAAGCTAGTTGACCTGTCTAAATAAGCCCCGCCATTAGTGAAATTAAACGCTACCCATCTCACGCCTTCGTTTATAATTAGAGGTGATTGGGTTACCCATCCAGAGGCATTGCCATATGATGGCCTAGCCCTCATCTCTTGCGGGTAATAGAAAGACATCCAAAAGTTGCTTGTGCTGTTGTTGTAATCGGACGTTATTACTAGGTCATCTTCTCCGGCACCATCAGCAGGTCTTTTGTAGAAATACCGCTGACACAGCGATAGCTCTTCACCATAACTGCGCTGTTCAAAGTCTGAGGCTTGGGAGCCGACTTCTAACTGGACGCCTGTGATTTGCCATGTGGCGTTGGTCGTAGTTAGAACAGCGTTTGTATCTTGTCCGTCTGCCCACGATGAAACAACATATGAAATCCAACCAGAAGAAGATGAAGTACCTTTTAAATCACTTCCAGCACCTAAATGCCAATTTACCCAAAGACCGACACCATTGTCATTATCTATAGCACCACCAGCAAGAGTGTTAGCAGAAAAAGTAACAGTTTTATATTCCCAAGTACCCGCAGAATTTATTGTATATGTTTTATTATGTATCTGCGTTGTATTATCAGGTTTGTATAAACCTACGGCAAAAGTTCCAGTTACACTAGATTTTACCCAGAAGGACAGTGTTAGTTGTTTCGCTGAACTTGTACCGTAACCTAAACCTTGAAGATTTTGAGCCTCAATGCGTTGGTGAAGATAAGCGTACTCGTCAGAAGCTATCGATGTTTCAGCGGTGGTAACAGTTATCTTTAAACTAGAACTAAAATTATCTGGTGCATCACTGTCTTGTGTTAGCGTTCCTACCAAATTGTCTAAATTAGCAGTACCAAATGCAAACCTATCTGGTCCAAATTGACCGTTGGCAAGAGTTCCTGCACCTCTTTGATATATCTGCATCGCGCCGTTGATGATGAGGTTACGCCGTCCACCAATCTGACCCGCGTTAACCGAAGCAACAGGAGTTAGTGCAAGATCACCGTCAGAATTAAACTGGTCAGCTAATGTACGGGCGCGGCTCATTGGTTACTCTCCTCCACCTAATGCTTGCGCGGCAAGGTGCGCGGCATAAGCGTCTCTAACCGCCTGTGTATGCACGGCGGCGCAAATAGCTTGCACCTCGGTAGACTCGCCAGAGGTATTGGCATCAGGTGCTAAAACATGACGGCTGAAGCTACGGCTAATCTCAACGCCATCACGCTTGATAATAGTAGCCGTGCGGACTTGAACGTGTTTGAACTCGCCCACTACCTCAATTTTATCTTCAATCGTCTCTTCTGTTAGTGCCATTTTTTACTCCTGTCCGACCTGATAATCCAATCAGGCTATGCGTCTGTTGTGTAAAACCCTTGAATCCATAACCTGTTGGCACTGCTACCTGTTCCCATGTTAGCCACTGTTACAGTTGAAGCCGCATTATTATTACGGTACAGATAAATCTTAGTGTCCGATACGTCCATCCACCAACTTGAAGGGTTCAGATTGGTGTTCCAAGTGTAGTTTAACCCCCACGCACCACTTCTGGAGCCTTTGGTAGAGGAAGAGGTGAAAGGAAAACCAGAAATATACAAATCCCCGCTCCCACCACTTACTGCGCCTGTTCCCATGTGAATACTAAAATGAACAGTATTTCCGATTTTTATATAATTCCCTAATTGCGTATCATAAGTAACTGTTGGGTTGGATGATTGTGCAGTAAATGTTGGAGTAAAAGTCCCCTCCTCATAGTCATCCAGCGCATTGGCGGCGGCGGTGTCGCCGTTGAAGGTTAGGCCATCTGTTGTGAAACGTGCAATCTCTGAATTGTTAGGGCTTATAATAATGTTGTGATTAGTTGCGGTCGCAAGATTCATGCCTGACGAATAAACCTGTAATTCACCAGTGACGCTATTCGTTGTGTCGTCAAGTCTTACAGATGCGCCGCCAGCCTTCTCAATATCTATGCCACCGCCTGTTGCTGTTGCTGGCGATGTAGTACCCATGCCAATCTGATTTGTGCTAGCATCTACAAACAGCGTACCGCTATCAAAGTTGTAATCGCCGTTAGTCTGTTTCTCAGGAATGCCGATAGTCTGCTGGGCTTTGCCTTGAAAAACGACATAAAAATCATCAGTCGCGGCAATAGTTCCGGTCATAGTCAACGCCGTGCCAGCCGTAGTGTAAGCTACAGTCGGCTCCTGACGGACATTGTTTACGAAAACCTCGATTTCATTCTCGTTACCTACAGGGTAATCAAGAGTGAAGCTCGTGCCTGACCCGCCAGTCAGGTCTTGGTAACTCATCTGTGAGTAGGCTTCCGCCGGAACATTCCCCAAATATGGCATCAGGTGATCTCCAGAATACTCATCACGGCGTCCACAGAACTAGCTGTGTCCGACTTGACCTTAATACTGTCGTTAGTCTCAAGCACCACCTTCTGGTCGCCACCAATCAAGGCCAACGAGCCGCCGCTAGGGATAGGTGCCTGATAAATCAGATATGTGTCGTTGGAGCCGTCATTCAGCGTGACATCAACCAAAACCTGACTTGCCGTCCGGTTGGCTACATCCAAGCCAATGATGGTAACCTCTGTCGAGGCTCCTACCGTATATGAACCCACAGCAGTAAGCGAGGTGCCGATACTGCGGGATAATTTGCGTTTGAAACTATTCGCCATCGTTTACCCCAATGCTATTGCCAATGCGACCGCTGTGCCTGCTTGGTCAACATCTAAGTTTGTACGAGCGGCGGCGGCGGTGCTGGCACCCGTGCCGCCATCAGTAACTGCTAAATCAGTTATACCAGAAATTGAACCGCCTGTAATTGTAATGTTTGAGAAGGCCAATAAGCCCCCAGCATCGACTACCGCGCCCGTTCCACCGGCTCCGTCTGTATATACAATCGCAGAAGTGCCGTTTGCTACAGTGACATTGCCGCCAGAGCCTTGCGTAAGCGTAATATCGCGTGACCCGGACAAGCCGTTTTGAATAAGCCAGAAAGCGGATACCGTATTCGGGGCAATAGTTACTGTTACTGTGCCGCCCAAATCTCCGCCATCAACAAACTTAATGGCGCGGTACATACCATCTTCAAGGTTACTGCCCGCCTGTGTAGGAGAGGCTGGGCGTACCTGAAGCGTTTCTGTCGTGCTAGTTAGCGTAATCGCTTTATAACCGGCTAGACGATCAAAAATATCGAAATTATAATTAGCCGTAGTACCCCAAGTGCCCGACTGTTCACCAGTGGCTGGCTGCTCTATGGCAAAGTTGGTAGTAAATACACTTGGCATCTAAGTCTCCTATGCGGCAATATTAGTCCAGTTTGGCGTCTGTGACGGGGTCGTGTTAGTCCAATTTGGTGTTTGTGATGGACCGACTGGTCCCCAACTTGGCGTTTGACTCGGTATAATCTGACTCCAAATGAATACATTGCCTATTTGTCCAGCCGCAGATACACCACTTAGGGCCACATTAGCATCCGCCGCTACCGTTACATTACCAAGATTTGCAGTTACTTGCAATCCTGTAACAGGGACATCGACTTTGACGCTAACGTCCACGGTGCCAAGCTGAGCAGTAGCGGCTATGCCGGTGACAGCAACATCGGCATTTGCTTTTACGGTTACGGCTTGGACAAACCCGTCATTTGTAAAGGTAGTAGAGCCATCCGCGCCATCAAAATGCAGTAAAGTAGGAGTATTGTCATCCGCAGTGTAAGCAGAGATAGGCGGGGTAAAGCTGTTTCCATCATACCTGTCTACATTAGAAATGCGAAGTTCATCTAAATAACCCGCCCAATTATTTGAGCCGTTGAAATCTGAACCAATATGTATGTTTGCGGCAGTAGACGTTGTTCCAAAAAGCGTACTGTCTACTTTAACGCCATCTACAAAAACTGAGTAAGTATTACCGAAAGGATCACCTCTGGTAACAGCAATGTGAACCCAAGTATTTGCTGAAAACACGCCATTTACATTAAATAGCGTTCCGTTTGCTCGAACAACTAACAGATTATCTGTTGCTTGGCGAAGAGCTAACGCATTGTTAGATGTGGAATCCCTAGAGTCAAAGAACACCGCATCTTGTGTGCCACTAGCGGGTCTGACCCACATATCTATTGTAAATGGGTCGCCACTAAAATTGTATGTTTCTTGAGACTCTAAATAGTCACCAGAGCCATCTAAAAGTAAACTTGCTCCACCAAATTTCGACTGAGCCGTAGATATTTGAGCATCCCCAGACCCAGAGAAAGTAAGTGGGGCAGGGAACGCGGCTCTCGCAGATACGCCGGTTACACCAAAGTTGGCGTCCGCAGACACCGTTACAGAGCCTACGCCGCCTGTTGCAGAAAGGCCACTAGCTGGGACGTTAGCGTCACCTGTTACAGTGACAGAGCCCTCTGATACCGTTGCGGCAACGCCTGTAACCGCTACATCGGCATTCGCTTGGACTACAACGCTGCCAAGCCCCATTGTGCCCTGAAGGCCGGTAACCGGAGCATTTGCGTCCGCAGTTACCGTGACAGAGCCAACTTGACCGGTGCTAGAAACGCCTGTAACCGCCACATTGGCATCCGCCACGACGGTTACAGAGCCTAGTCCAGTGGTTCCCGCTTCCCCAGTTACAGCAACATTTGCATCAGCGGAGACTGTAACGCTGCCTACATTTCCTGTCGCCTGTAGCCCGGTTGTGGGTACATTGGCTTCCGCTACAACGCTAACACTACCTACGGCTCCGGTGGCTGAGACACCGGTAAGCTCAACGGGGATGGCTTCACCCCACGCTCCACTTGACCATGTACCCCGGCCCCAACCGGTAATGTTAGCCATAACGGACTCCGTTAGGCTATGCGGATGATAGCGTTAGAAGCGTCCGCAGTTGGGAACTGAACAGTGAAATCACCAGCAGTAGAGGTCTTGTCGCCGCCAAAATCCAGAACACAAACAGCATCTGTGGTGCCTGTGCCACCGCCAGTAGTTGTGTTGTAGATAATTGCGCCACGAGCCGTAATAGTGGCCGTAGTCCAAGTCTCATCGGCAAAATCAGTAAATGCTGTCGTACCGCTGGTAGTTGGGTTCACTTGTGTCAACTGCTGGCCAGCCGCTGTATAACCGGTTCCGGATACCTCATTAGTAGCCGAATAATCGGTTGTAGTAGCGTCCAGCGTAGCTGAGCTTGTGTACAGAGCCATATAGAAGGTATGACCCGTAGTACGGAAATCGTGCTGGCCCTCAAGCAGTTCCTGCTTGAAAGATGTGCACATTGCTTGAGTAATAGCCATGTTACAGTCTCCTTATTACGTCGGCTAGTTCAGGATGTCCTGCATCCTTTAGAGCGTTATATACCGTAGTTCTGTCACTACGGATAGCCTCTCTCATGTAAAAGGCCACTACCTTCTCAATGTGCTTTTTGAAAGCATTGGCCTGATCGCGGATGCCGGGATGCGCGGTATCCGAAACTGAAATAATCTTTGCGACACACCGCTCAGCCACCTCATCCGGCGTAAAACCACGGTTTTCCGTAGTATGCACCGTTACAAACGGCTCCTGTGGCATATCTAACTTAAAGCTAAACATTAAATTTTCTCCCGAATAACAAGGCCAGTACGGTATGCGTCCGTATCTTCAATAGCCTCACCATAGTTTTTAAGGCGTCCAATCGACTCTTGGAACTGCATCATGTAATTCTGGATAATGTCCTGTTCGCCCTTCATGTAAGTGTAGGCCTCGACTAGGGAGCCATACAGCATAGCAAGCGGCGCATTAACACTAAGCCACGTTGTGCCACCACCGGCACCGGCTGTCAGGCTGGCTGGGCGGTAGTAATAATGCAATTCCGCAGTCAACGCCGCGCTAGGGGTCGGGGCAATGATAAAATTAGATACGTCAAAATAGCCGTAATACCGAGGTGTACCCGTAGCTGTCGGGTCTGGATACGCAGTCTGCAAGAAATTTACGTCTTTGTAGTCTAAAAACACGTTGTCCCCGCCTGCGGTAATCACAGACAAGGAATACGGAGCTAAGAAATCAGACGGACAATTCAAAAACTTATTGCCGATAGTTAAACTACCGGTTTGATTGCGGCGGAAAAAGTTAAGCTGGACACTCTTGAAGATGCGCTCTTCCGCGCCACGGATGAAGATGTTCAGGTTGTTGACGAAAGTCGTCTCCTGATTTTCCGTATAATCTTTAATTGCATCCTGCAATTCAGTCAGAGTAAAGCTCATACTACCACCGTTACGCGGCCTACGGAGCCAATTAGCCTCGTATCCACGCCTCTATCTGGGAAACCGCCGCCGCCCACTGGTACAACCAGCGGCTCAATACGGTCAGGTCTCGCGTCCTTCAGGGCCTGTGCATCCACAACCTTGGGAAAAGGCTCTAATTGCGGATGTTTTGGCTCATATTCATCCTTGCCGACCAGTAATCCGTTCCATTCCCGACGCATATCCTTATACCGATACCGTAGTCCGGAGCGGTCAGAAATAGCATACGAGTCTTTTCCTGTGGCAAATCTGGCCATTTCTAAACCCTAAAATACTCATATTGAGGGGTTACGTTGAAAGACGCACGATCCCGGTCTTCCGCCATTGCCCGCTCAAATTCTTCCTCATACATTGCCTTCAATAGCTGTGCTCGGTTAGGAGCCCGTTTAATTGAGATGTAATACGCCAATCCCGCCGCTAAACACGGATACAGACGGAAAGGCACTTCCATCGTATTTGTGTAATCGTCCGCGTCATCCATTCTGGTCAAAGCATCGTAATAAACTACATCCGTGCTATTATCCGGCACCGGCCAAAGTTTCAGTTCTGGCGTAATCTGTCGATCCAAGAAAAACTGCGTAGGACGCCCCTCAGTGGACTTAGTCGGAATAGATAGGTAACTATCCCGGCTAATACGCTCAAGCGCGTAGTCGGTGCCGCTACGGCGAACTACGACCGATAGAATATCAATGACATCCCCACTTAGCGTATAATTGCCTGTGCCAGAGGTCATTGCCTGTGTTCTTTGCGTAATTGTCCACTGATTGAGGCCGCGGTTAGCCCATTCCGCAAGCATCAAATTCAGAGAACGACGAGCGGTTTTAAGGTCGTAACCAGTACGAACCTCAAGCCCACAACGCTCAAATGCCTCTTCGACATAGTCGGCGACATCTAGCTCAAAATTTCTGCTTCCGGACGTTGCCATTTTACTTCTTCTTTACCATGCCGCCTGACCGCATTTTCTTTACCATGCCGCCGCCGCGCATCTTTTTAACCATACCACCGCCGCGCATCTTTTTGATTGCGCCGCCTTTTTTCATCTTACGTGGTTTCATCGCCATTTTTCAGTCTCCTATATAGCTCTGCGCGTTTGTGGAAGATTTCTTCTGCGTCATACTCTTCCAGATAGTTGTCATAATAGCCTTTTTTAGCCAGTTTGTCTGCTGATTCCTGCACCTTGGACAAACGCTGGACAAAAACCATTGCATATTCGTCCTCAACCATCTGCATAAAGCTCTGGTCGTCTATAAAATCATTGGCCTCATCGTGAGGATGGAAGCCCATTACCCATATATCGCGGTCAAGAAAAATACCGTCTGATATTGCGCCGTTTAACCCGTCCAAAAAGTGATGAAACCGGTCTGGGTCTTTTTCAAAAGCCAAATCAACAATAATCACGAGGTCTAGTTCGTCTACCCATTGTGATATGGTGCTGTATAACGCCTGAGAGCTATCCTCATACTTAAATAAAATAGCTACTTTTTGCTCTTCCCACGCCTTTTGAGCGTAGGGGCAAGGTGGCAACCCGTTGTAATACGGGTTTGGTTTCTGTAAAGTGTGGCTAGACCATGCCATGATTTCATCGCATATCTCCCGCTCCTTGCCCGTATTGAAGAACATCATATTCATG
>Ga0208767_1001241_pt1 | contig 20389 bp, 24 predicted proteins | sample VirMetDEL_Mar_21_FD_184514 | JGI IMG/M metagenome (GOLD analysis project Ga0208767, IMG submission 184514) | Aqueous microbial communities from the Delaware River and Bay under freshwater to marine salinity gradient to study organic matter... | ecosystem: Environmental > Aquatic > Marine >... | reverse complement strand
CGCAATGAGCCAGCAAAAAAATCTATTGACTTTATCGTGCCAGATTCATTCACTCTTAACTATCCAGATCACATGATTAAATACATGAATGATAACAATGTATTAGGTGCCTGGAAAGATAATCGTATTGAGTTATTTCACGATGTGGTTCAGAACCGTGCTGTTTTCATGGTCAAATCAAATGGCAAACCTGTTGATGCCGTTGGCCGAGCATTACGATTTGGTAAGAAGTGGCATCGGTATGGTGTTAGTAAAGATCCATTCGTAACTAAAGGTGATCCTGACTTAGCCTTCGTGGTTGAGGATGCTGCATCTGCATCAGCCGTTTCGCAGTATGGGACAGGCATTGCATTGCTTGGCACTCACTTAACAGATAGAGCACTGGAAGTTATCTCGCAATATCGCTCTGTTGTAGTGGCCTTAGATTATGATGCGATGAACAAAGCTTTGCACTTGACAAAGAGGATCAAACAATTTACGAACTGCACCATGAAGATATTAAAAGATGATCCGAAAGTTTATCCGAGAGGAGTGATTGAGTGACCATTCATTGGAGTCCCTATCAAGCAGAACAATATGCCTTGCGTTTTTCTCACTTGCGTGATCGTGATGATGACGATGCAATGCAAGAAATACACGAGATTTTATCTTTCCTAGAGGACATAGAAGAATCCTCTGAACACGAAGAGGACAGTGAAGATCATGTCTGATAACACCAGTAACCTCCTCCTCGGCCTGTTCTTACGCCATGACTTTTGGGAGAGCAACCATCTCCTCATGGGCGAGAACTACTTTGAAGCAGAGTCAAAAAAAATATATGGCGTCATGTCTGATGCCCACAAGAAATATGAACGAGACCTTACATTGCCGGAAGTAGAAGCTTTGCTGTGGGCTAACAACCCTATGCTGACTGCCTCTCAGAGGGCTATGTATGTAAAGATCCTTGAGACAATCAAGCCGGTGATTGGACCTGATGTTGCGGAGGAGGTGATCAAAGCATCCTTTCGTGAGCAGATGGGACAGACTGTAGCCCAGATTGGTATGGATCTTATTGAAGGTGAAGAGGTTGATCTGTCTAAGCTGAGAGAGATTGTTGACAAGTATGAAGGTGGCTTCATTCCTGATCGTGAGCTTGAGGTATTGTCTACCGAGTTTGATGATATCTTAGAATACAATCGTGACAAGCTCCCTTGGACTTTCAATATAGATAACCTTAACAATATGATACCCGGCATTGGCCCAGGCAACTTCGGCATTGTATTTGCTTTGGTTGAAAGCGGTAAGTCTGCCTTCGGTATCTCTCTCTGCTTTGGTCCTAATGGATTTGCCGAGCAGGGTGCCAAGGTTTTATATATCGCTAATGAAGAACCAGCAGAGGCCACACGGTTTAGGGCAGTCATGTCTAACACAGGCTTCGATGAACAACGGCTGTTGTCTAATCGTCATGCTGCATCTGATATGTGGAGACGTATTAAAGATAATGTGTTGTTCCATGAGACAACAGAGATCCGTCAGCTAGAGGGATTGGTTAAAAAGCATCGTCCTGATGTTGTCGTGATTGATCAGATGGATAAGCTTAACATCAACGGTAGCTATGCTAGAGATGATCTAAAGTTATCAGAGATCTATCGACGTGGCCGTGAGATAGCTAAGAAGAATGATTGCTCAGTGATAGCTGTTACACAAGCTGATGCTAGTGCAGATGGCAGAACCAGTCTAAGGTTCACACAGATGTCTGGCAGTAAGATTGGTAAGCCGGCAGAGGCTGACTACATCATTGGCTTAGGCAAAGAAGCGACTGACAATGGACAGGATAATTATCTGCGATACCTGACTGTATCCAAGAACAAGATTGGAGGACGACATGGACGAGCAATCGTCAAGATTCAACCAGAGGTCTCAAGATACCATGACTAGCGATTGGTTCTGGGTTGTAGCTGTGTGGGGTATCTGTCTGCTGGTCTATAAAGATTTATTAGATTGGTGGTAAAAAAGACTTGACATTTGAAAATATCCATGATACTTCGTATCTTCGATTGAAGCGAAGGAACAAACCGAAGCATCAAGAGATGATCTGATAGCTAACTATTATATTAAGATTGGAGATAAAATGCTTAATCATAAAATAAATTTAGGCATTCATAAGTTTAGCTTAGCATGGATAGCTTGTATGATTTGTATGATTCAAGGGGATCTTAGTGTGATAAGCTTAGATCATGCAATCACTGCATCTAAAACAGGTTCACTAGCTGCCATAGCTTTTGTAGCTTGTTCTTTTTTACCGTTTAAATCAGACCTTGCTGCTTATTGGCTTGTAGGTGTACTAACTGCACTGGCTGATTTTATTGTTCATCCTACACACTTTGGGCCTGAATGGGCAGAAGCTGCACTAACAGGTGTAGTCGCCGTTTTTATTATGGTTGTGTCTGAAGCTGTACGCGGAAAATTAAAATGGTAACTTATGATTTAGTATATGACTTGGAGGTAGATTTATTAGGAGATAGAAAAGATCCAACACCATACTGTGCTTCTAATCAGCTTGCTGCTATTGGCTTCCTAAGACTGGGTGTTGATAGCAAGCCTTGTATTGTTTGGCCTGATGATCTTGATGGCTTAGAAAAATTTAGAAGCTATATAAAAGAAGCTAGATATATTGTAGCTCACAATGCTAAGTTTGATCTGTCATGGTTGCGTGAACTAGGGTTTGATTGTGATGGTAAGATCATCTGTACTATGATTAATCAGTACGTCCTTAATCGTGGTATAAGAGGCTCTCTATCGTTGTCAGCATTGGCTGATCAGTATGGCACCACAGAAAAGTTAGACGCACTCAGTGAGGCTCTAAGCAAGGGTCAGAACTTCTCTGACTTAGATCGTGACGTAGGCACTCAATACCTATCACATGATGTTATGGCTACTGCTGAGATATATCAAAAACAAATGGCTCAGTTTGAAGAGGAGGAATCTAAATCACTTGTAGCTGTCCGAGATCTTATGTGTGAGTTCTGTTCAGTGCTGACTGACATCGAGAGATCCGGTATGGCTATTGATATTGATACGCTTAATCAAGTTGACCTGGACTATCAACGTGAACAAGAGGAGTTACAGTCGTATCTCAAAAAACAAACTCATGCTCTCATGGGTGACACAGAAGTTAACTTATCTTCTCCTGAGCAGATGTCCGAGGTTGTCTATAGCTGTAAGTTAACCGACAAGAACCGTTGGAAGTTGGCGATGAACATAGGTACTGATGAACGAGGTAAGCCTAAGCGTCGTCCATACCTATCTCTGGCGGAGTTCCGGCAGCTCTTAGGTGAATGTTTCAAGCGTTCATTTAAGACTAAAGCCATTCAATGTCCTAGCTGTAATGGCCGAGGACACTTCTATAAGATGAAGAAGAATGGCGAGCAGTTTAAAAATCCAACCAAGTGTTCCGGTTGTGATGGTAAAGGCTTTATATATCAAGACCTTAAAGAGAGAGCAGGGCTTAACATTAAACCTTCAGTAGCCTTAGCATCTGCCGGTGGTTTCAAGACTGACAAGCTGACATTGCAAGCCTTGCTGAATCAAACAACTAACACAGAAGGCAAGAAGTTTTTAGAATCTATTATTCGTCTGTCTGCTATTGAGACATATCGCTCATCGTTTATTGAAGGTATCAAGAAAGGGATTAAAGATGACGAACTTCTCCATGCTAACTTTAATCAATGTATCACTGCGACAGGTCGTCTAAGTAGTAGTAACCCTAACCTGCAAAATATGCCGAAGGGTAAACTGTTCCCTGTTCGTCGTGCTTTTGTTAGCCGGTTCGATGGAGGGGAGCTAATTGAAATTGACTATTCACAGCTAGAGTTCCGGGTTGCCGGTATCTTAGCTCGTGATACAACAATCAAGAAAGAGGTAGAAAATGGATTTGATGTTCACGCCTACACCGCTCAAGTTCTCACAGCGCATGGTGAGCCAACTGAGCGAGGCCCAGCTAAGTCAAGCACCTTCCGTCCACTCTACGGCGGAACGTCTGGCACTCCAGCACAAATGGCTTATTTCCGGGAGTTCTTCGGAAAGTACCGAGGAGTATTTGGATGGCACACAGAACTCCAAGAACAAGCGATCAGAACTAAACGGGTCGTCACACCAACCGGGAGGCAGTTCGACTTTCCAGATTGTTTCAGAAATCGCCAAGGAAATGCCAGCTCCAAAACCCAAATCGTAAACTACCCTGTGCAGTCAGTGGCTACAGCAGAGATTGTTCCGCTCGGTGTAATACTGCTGCACCGTAAGATCCGAGAGCTTGGATTACAAAGTTTGGTAATCAATACAGTGCATGATAGTGTGCTGATTGATACGCACCCAGATGAGATTGACATCATTAAAGACATCGGACCACAATGCTTAGTCGATGCTCAAGCTGCTGCTGAACAGAGGTTTGGTTTGAGCCAGTTTATACCCTTAGCCGTTGAAATGTCTAAAGGAAAAAACTGGATGGAACAATACGATTTTACTTGACATTCATATTCTAGTGTGCTAAGAACACACATCTTATTAATACGGAGAACACTATGACTGAAGTTGCTTTACTTGAAAATACCCCTGACTTTTCTGCCCTTTATTCTGCACCAACAACAGGTGCTCCTAACATTGCTCGCGCTCGTATCAATCGTGATGCGTCTGTTGAGATTAACGATAAGATGGAATCTGTACCAGCTCCGTCTATTGCCCTCAAGGACACTGACGATCAAGAGTATTTCTCGAACGATGTTTACCTTCGTGTCTACCTAGACTCCATGCAGACTGCTGTGTTTGACTCTGATTTAGCTGAGTACACTAATATGTCTAAGCACTTTCATTCTTTCTCTACGCCAGCACTGGACTGGTTTGGTGGTGATAAGTGCGGATGGATTCCGTCAAAGGCTCGTGAGAAGCTTCGCAATGAAGATCCGATTGCGTTTGCCAATGCAAGCAAGGTGAAATTGTATCGACATCTGTATGGAACTATCCGTATGGTTGACCCTACTTCGCCTAACCTAGATGGTCCTAACGAGGTTGAGAACGTACCATTTCGTATGCGTCTTGGTCCTTCTAACTTCATGGAGATCGGCAATGTTGTTGGTGGCTTGTTGAAACAGAACATCAATCCAGCATCCGTTGAATTAAAGCTGGACTTCAAGCTGGAGAAGCGTGGTTCTAATAAGTGGTTCACACTTAAATACAAACCTCTTATGAGTAACATCATTGAGTTAGACAGCGATTACAAATTATTGCTCAAGGACTTTTTAGATTTGAAAGCCTATGAAGATGAGCAGGTTGAAAATCGTATGCGGGATAACAGTAACAGTGTAGTGGATAGCTTCGACGATATCTTGGAAGCGTAAGATATGATTCCGGTTTTCGAGGATACTCATCCCTTACAGGTTAAGATTGACGAGTTCTTAGAAGGCACTCCTCAACTAACCAAGAGCATAATCTTTCAAGCGTCCCAGTCATTCAATGAAAAGCTGGGGCGTTTTAACTCTAAGCCGAGAGGGAGATCTACTCTCCCCTCACTCTCCCAGGTTGGCAAGCCTTTCTGTATGCTTCATGCAGACAAGATGCAATGGACTAAAGCACCACAGTCTAGCAACTTTAAGATCAAGATGACTTACGGTGATATGACTGAGGTAATTGCGGTTGCTATCTTAGAGGCTGCTGGCGTTGACATTGTATCTCTGAACGGCAGAACTGTTCTTAATACAGACGAGGGAGACATTTATGGTGAATACGATCTAATCATTCGTGATGAAGATGGTAAGCTTACTATGTGGGACATCAAGTCTGCCTCACGGTTTGCCTTTGAACACAAGTTCAAGTCGTATGAAGCTATGAAGAATGGGGATAGCTTTGGTTATGTCAGTCAATTGTTTGGCTACACTTTAGCGGAGCGTAAGAACTATCCTGATATTCAAGTTGGTGGCTGGATTGCTATCAACAAAGAAACTGGCGAAATGAAAGTCTGTGCGGCAGACCCTGCTGACGAGACAGAGTATCAACAAAAGATCATTGATACAGTCAAACGATACAAGGCTGCTGATAACGATAACTTCAAACGCGAGTTTACTGACGAAGAAGAAACTTGGTATAAGAAACCTACTGGCAATCGCAAGCTATCTGGCACTTGCACATTCTGTGATTACAGATTTACCTGCTGGCCAGATTTAGAGTATCGTAAAAAAGCAAAGTCAAAGGCTAAAGATGCCTACCAATACTACACCTTCTACAAAGAGGAAAACGAAGCGGAGGTCAGCTAGATCTCTAGCTAGAGCCAAGGGGTTCAGGTCCGGTCTTGAAGATAAGGTAGCGATTCAATTGGCAGAGCACGGTATCGTGGACTGTTATGAGACATCAAAGATACCTTACATTCAACCTGAGAAACGCCGGACCTACACCCCTGATTTCGTTTTGCCTAATGGTATTGTTGTTGAAACCAAGGGGATTTTTTCTCTGGATGATAGGCAGAAGCACCTCTGGATTAAAGATCAGTGGCCTGACCTAGACATCCGCTTTGTGTTTAGCAATTCAAATGCCAAGATTCGTAAGGGTAGCAAAACTACCTACGCAATGTGGTGTGAAAAAAATGACTTTCAGTATGCAGATAAACTAATACCAGATACATGGATTAAAACACGGAGAAAAAAACGTGGACGATGAAAGAGAATTTGAGTTAGCTACAAAAGTTTTGATACCTGATAATACCTTTGCTATATTCGTTCACTTAGATTCCGAGACACAGACCTTACAAGTTGAGGTCGCTGATTATGTTTCAGAGAACTTACGAGGAACAAAAGAATATGATGGGATGGGTTTGATTATCAATGAGCTTGGTGTAGCAATTGAAGAAGCCCTGCAAAGATTTGCTAACCTAGATCCTGACTTTACCGTCGATCAGGATATCAAGGTTGAACTTGAAGATGGTGAAAATGTAATACCCTTTCCAGATTTAAATACGAGGCATTAATGGTTGATAAGGTTAGACTATTAAACGAAGCAGCAGAACTTATTTCAAACGATAGAAACAACGAATACGGGCCACCTCATAGGAACTTCTCTGATATCGCTAGAGGTTGGTCTGTTATCTTTGGCCGTGATGTTGAGATGCATGAAGTAGCTCTCGCAATGGATTGGGTTAAGACTTGTCGCCTGTTGAAAACGCCAGCACATGAAGATAGCTGGGTTGATAAAGCAGGGTATACTGCGATTGGTGCAGAATTAATTACGGAAGGAATTTTTAGATATGGAACAGAATGACGATATTGTAAAAGATCTTGAGAAAGAGATTGCAGATAAGACCGCTAAACTCAACAGCATTAAATATGCGGATTACGAAGCTGCCAAGGCCAACTATGAGATGGCTACTGAGCAGTATCAAGTTGCCTATCAGAATCTTGCAGACGCCAAACGACGTTTGTACGAGGAGACCAACAAGAAGGTCCAAGCGGCGACGACAAACTTCTTCAAGGGCCGAGTCTTTTGATGCGTCTTAAAGTTCGTCTTGATATTACTGTTGATGAGGATGCGTCGTGGATTCCTGCTGATGGCGTTCACGGCGCTGCTTCAGAAGCAGAAGAATTAATTATAGAAGCCATTGAGAATTGTATTGATGGTGCGCTTATTACTGTGATTGGTGTAAAAATAGATGAGTAGTTTCAAATCAAATAAGAATCCAATGTTCCGTTCAAAGTTTAGTGAGGACATTTTTAATTTAAAGTACGCTCATCCAGGCTGTGATGACTGGGAGCAACTAGCTCATGTGCTAGTAGACGATGTGTGTGGTGATCTTCGAGATGGTGAAGAAAAGCTCCTGACTGATGATGAACTATATCAGTTGAAGGTGTATATCACGGATCTAAAGTTTGTTCCTGGTGGACGTTACCTTTATTACGCCGGTCGTAAGAACCGTTTTTACAATAACTGTTTCCTTTTGAAAGCTGAAGAAGATACCCGACAAGATTGGGCTAACCTTAGCTGGAAGTCCGAGTCCTGCCTGATGACAGGTGGTGGTATCGGCATTGACTACAGTGTATACCGACAATCAGGACGGGTCTTAAACGGAACTGGTGGAACTGCCAGTGGACCTATTCCCAAAATGCAAATGATTAACGAGATTGGGCGACGAGTTATGCAGGGTGGTTCTCGTCGTTCTGCAATCTATGCCTCTTTAAATTGGCAACACGGTGATGTTGATGCCTTTTTGAAAGCCAAAGATTGGGACACAATGCCCGTTGGTAATACGGGCCTCACCTTAAAACAAATCAAGGAGCAGGATTTTAACTTCCCTGCACCTTTGGATATGACCAACATTAGTGTTAACTATGACACTGATTGGTTGCTTAAATATTGGGAGACCGGCGAAGTAGGAAGTGTGTTCATTAACAACATCAAACAGGCACTACGAACTGCGGAGCCTGGGTTCTCCTTTAACTTTATGGAGGATGAAAATGATACACTACGCAACGCTTGCACTGAAGTTGTCTCTGCTGATGACAGTGATGTCTGCAACTTGGGCAGCATTAACATGGGCCGCATTGAGTCGGTATCCGAATTTGCTGACATCGTAGAGCTTGCCACTAAATTCTTAATCTGTGGTACATTACGAGCGCACCTACCTTACGCTAAAGTATATGAGACTAGAGAAAAGAACCGTCGTCTGGGGTTGGGCTTGATGGGTATGCATGAATGGCTTATCAAGCGCAACTCTAAATATGAAGTCACACCTGAGTTACACCGTTGGTTAGCGGTCTATAAAGGTATGTCCGATAAAGTATCTAAGGAATTTGCAGATGAGTTATCTGTATCAAGGCCAGTCGCTAATCGTGCTATTGCACCTACTGGTTCGATTGGCATTCTCGCTGGGACTACTACTGGCGTTGAGCCTCTCTTTGCTGTAGCTTATAAGCGACGTTATCTCACACAAGGTACTCGATGGAAGTATCAGTATGTTGTTGATAGCGCAGCACAAGAATTGATTGACATCTACGGCGTTGATCCAGAAAGTATTGAAAGCGCATTGGATCTTGCAGAAGATTACGAGCGGCGTATGATGTTCCAGGCTGATGTGCAGGACTATGTTGATATGTCCATCAGTTCAACAATTAACCTACCTCAATGGGGGTCAAAGTTAAACAATGAAGATACAGTTGAGAACTTTGCTAATACCTTGGCTAAGTATGCCCACCGACTCCGTGGCTTTACTTGCTACCCTGATGGCGCTAGAGGCGGGCAACCTCTATCAGTCGTACCTTACAGTGAAGCTGTAGACAAGCTGGGGACTGAATTTGAAGAACACGTTGAAACACACGACATTTGCGATATCTCTCAAACAGGAGGCTCTTGTGGCTCCTAGACGATACCCATTTCCTATGCGGGATATCTTTGCAGCGGGACGGAAGGGATTTAGAAGTAACGAGGCCAATCCCTTCCGGCCTCACTCAGATAGATATCGTGAATGGGAGCGAGGCTATAACCATGAATACTTCAATTATCAGCGACGAGCAGCTAAGTTTATTCAACGCTGAAGAGTTTAAATGGGAAGGGGAAGGTAAGGTCTGCGCTAAATGTGATAGGCACTTACCGTTCTCTGCTTACACTACGGCTAGTGGTGGTAACTACTTACGATCCTCCTGCCGACAATGTGATAGGGAGCAGCAGAAAATTGCGAACGATCTCAGAGATATTCATGGTATGCCGGGGGAAGATTACGAATGCCCTATATGCCATAGGGGTGCTGAAGAAGTCAAGCAACACAACGGCTCCTGGGTACTCGATCATTGTCACGAAACAAAAATCTTTCGAGGCTGGTTGTGCCACAAATGTAACAGGGCGTTGGGTTCCTTCAACGACAACATTAAAACCATACAAAGAGCTATAATATACTTGGAGAGTTCTAATGAAAGTAACACTGATCGACGCAATGGGGACAGACTTGACCGTTGCAAATGCAGCAAGAGTTAGTTTCAACAAAGAATCTACCTACAACTACAGTGAGGGATTCCCTAAGCTTGAGGAACGAGATCAGAAATTAATTAGGTATCTTGCATCACATAATCACTTCACACCATTCACACATTGCATGGTGACTATGCGAGAGAAAGTACCAATGTTTGTTGCCCGTCAAAGGTTTAAACACGTTATTGGTTTTACATATAATGAGGTTAGTCGTCGCTACGTTGATGATAAGCCAGAGTTCTTTGAGCCAGAGGCATGGCGTAAGAGAGCCGAAAATAAAAAGCAAGGCTCTTCAGACGAGACAATTGATTTAAATGATCCTAATGTTAAACAGGATCACTTCTTTCACGGGGTAGCTGATCAATATAAACCAAACATCTATGATGAAGTTACTAGCACTTGTATGAGGGTTTATAATCAGATGATTCTCAGAGGTGTCTGTCCAGAGCAGGCTCGTATGGTTTTACCACAGTCTACCTACACTGAGTATTATGTGACTGGTTCTTTGTACGCTTGGGCTAGAGCATTTAACCTAAGATCTAAGGCGGATGCCCAGAAAGAGATTCAAGATCTGGCGTGGATGTGGGATGAGATTATGATGGATAAGTTTCCGTATAGCTGGACAGCTTTGACAGAAGAAGGAGTGTAAGATGTCAGATGCGACAACTTTATACGAGATATATGATAGTAGCAACACATTACTGTATGTAGGAATATCTTTGTCTGCTATTTCAAGATTATCTCAACATAAAGCTGACAAAGATTGGTACTACGATATCAAGAAAATAGAGATGACGCATTATCCCACTCGCCATGAAGCTGAAAAAATAGAAAGACTCACGATTAGAACAAAGATGCCAGTTTATAATATCACACACAATGACGGCTCTAAGCACAATGACGGCTCTAAGCACAATGACATCTTTAAGGATGACAGTCGCTTTGACAATTGGGGATCAAAGCTTAGAGCAGCAAAGGCTGCTGGTATCACACGACCAACTCTAGATTCATGGATATCTTCAAATAAAATACCTGATCGTTACATTAGAGACATAACCCCTGTAGGCGCTAAAAAGAAAAAATATGAGGTAAATATCAACGGGATCATCAGAATTGCTAGGGAGAAGAAAATTGGAAGACCGGGCAGAAGAACTCAAAATAAATTAGTGTCTTTAGATAACTTAGATAAACTAGAAAAAGTTATAAATTTAATAGCTAAAATCGGGAGCTTGTAATGTTAACAATTTTAGGCAGTTTGTTAGGTTTTGGTAGCTCCATGCTGCCTAAGCTGATTGATTTTTTCCAGGAGAGGGCTGATAGAGCACACGAGTTAGCTATCATTGACCGTCAAATGGAGCAGATGAAACTCGGATCTCAAATTAAACTAGAAGAGATCAATGCTAAAGCTGATATTGCAGAGACTAAGGCAATATACAAGCATGATAGCAGTATTAAGCCAGCAACCTGGGTAGATAATCTACGAGGCACTGTTCGTCCTTTGATTACCTACCTGTTAGTTTTGACTTTTATTGTCATCAAGGGTGCAGGTTTGTATGCTTTGATTGCTATTGAAGGTGTAGCTATTTCATCAGCCTTAATTGCTATCGACGATGAATCCTTCCGTGGCCTTTTGGCAGCAGTCATTTCTTTTTGGTTCGGATCAAGGGCTTTGAATAGAAAATGAAGATAGGCAAAAAGGGTATAGACCTAATCAAACACTTTGAGGGGTTTAGTCCTACCGTATATAGATGCGCAGCGGGTGTCCCGACTTTAGGATTTGGGTCCACACACGGTATCACGATGGACACCCCGCCTATCACAGAGAAAGAGGGACTAGAATTATTGATGTACGATATCAGCAAGTTCGAGAGAGCGGTTGATAGGCTTATCAAAGTCCCTCTAACTCAAGGACAGTATGATTCATTAGTATCATTCTCGTTCAATCTCGGCTCCGGGGCGCTCCAATCGAGTACATTAAGGCGTAAATTGAATAGGTCTGAATACGAGAGTGCGGCAGACGAGTTTCCTAAGTGGGTTTTTGCTGGGGGTCGCAAACTAAAAGGACTTATCAGACGACGGTATGCAGAGAGAGAACTGTATCTGTCAGAAATGTAGGAGGATACAATGATCTTAGCACTGTTAGCTGGTATGTTATCAATCTTAGTGATGTCATCACCAGTAGAAGCCCAGAATCCACTACAAAAGTGTTTGCCAATCGAGGAGGGTAAGAAATATCTCTTTGATAATCATGGTGAGACACTTAAATTTAGTGGTATCTCACACAATAACTATGTTATTATGCTCTTCATTAACGAAAAGACTGGTACATTCTCAGTTGGTTTTATCTTACCAGAAGATCGTAAAAACATTTGCCCAGTAGACGCAGGTCATGGGGTAACATTTAAGCTGAAACCCAAAGGAGATCCAGCATGAGATTTATTTTAAAGTTATTAGGGTTTAATCGCCCTAAGAGACAGAACTATTCGTTACTACACAGGCAACATACTACACGATACGAAGATTTATGTATGTAGTAGGCAAAAAGAAACCCCGGTTGGAGAGATCCTTCCGGGGTCTTTTTTAGGTTCGTGTGATTGCAGTTAATCGCCCTTACCAATGTATCCAGCCACTACGCCTATGATACCAGTAAGAGCCATTTTTAGTAAGACGATTACAGATTCGTCTGGTGGTCTATGTTCTTTTAAAGCGATATAGTAGTCTCCTGCTACGATTACGCCGAGTAGGATCAGTACCCCTACTACTAAGATGACGATGATAAGATCTTTTATTGTTTTTAACATACTTGTTAATTTCCTTTGAGGAAGCCTGGAAGCGTTTGAGTTGTTTTAATTTTAGGTTCGTCCTCATACTTCTTGATTAATAATTCAATCTGTTCAAGTGTCATTAACGACTTGACCGCTTTCTCCTTTACCCTTGGATCAGTGATTTTAAATTTAGAAGCGTCTCCTAACTCTCCATAGTAGTTATAGTCAATGTCAATGCCTGGGTTTTTTGCCCTTAGTTCTCGAATTGCTCTATTCAAGTTATCTTTATTTACACCCTTAAAAAGAGTATGATACCTATATAGGACTGGGAAGTTAGATTTAACTCTCTTATTAATTTCGGGGAGAACTTTTTTAAAATACGACTTAACCCTATTCTTCTTTTGGTCAAAGGTTAGATTTTTGTATTCTAAACCTTCTATATTTGGAATCAGTGTAGTTTTAACTTCTGACCCTAGTAGAGTATCGAATACTACCTCATATTGAGGTATATTAGAATAGTATCCCTTTTTAAAGTCCTTATAGAAATTAAGTCCGAGATTAGATAGCTCTCTTGCAACATCTCTATTTTGTCTTTGTGTTAAGACACCAGTAAACTGCTTAATCAGAGGAGCACGAGCAGTTTTCATCTCATCACCAGTTAAAGGATCAATACGAGCTTCTGGCTTATCTACCCCAAACGTAAACGGAGTGCTTTTGCTGGCTTCATTAATAAATTCATTTAAGAGCTTAGTACCTGCACGAATTGATTGAGGGTCATTAAACCCTAGATAACCAACAGCCTCTCCTACCTCAAATTCTTTTAAGGGCTTGGCTAATCTTTTTTCAGGGACGACCCTAGATTCGGCTGAACCATAGGTTTGTAGAATATCGTTTACGGTTCTTACAGGAGTAACTAGACCATTTACGATGTTACCGAAAGCCGCACCAATAATTTGAGCTACTCGTTCTTGTGCTCCAGGATCTCTGTCTATTACTTTATTAATTTGATTTAACATATATTGTATGCTACCGCCTCGGACGTTAGATGATCCAATAAGGTCCGCCCAACTATTATATAAATCTTCAGTTCGCATTTGCGTACCTGATTCTGCAAATCTTTTTAAGTAAGTAGCAGCCCAAACAGTATGAGATAGAGGGAAGATAGATCTAATATCAACTTCAGACCCGCCTACATTAAAGATATTCCAATCTCCTGTAGGTTCAATTTCCGGTACGAGACCAGAAGCTAGTGCATAAGAGCTGCCAATAAGAACAGCAGAGTCTGCTGACTGTTTAACAAATCTATCGTAATCGTCATAGAACTTTTCAACTTGACCAAACTTACTGTCGATATCCGATTTAGCCGCAGATAGTTCTTTCATCTCTTCAACTAGGCGCAACCCTTCTCCGCTTTGTCTGTCAGCTATTTTAAGAGATTTATACTGCTCTTGTTTTTTAGAAATTTTTTCTGATATAAGATCCAGTTCTTCCCGAAGTTTCGCCGCTTGACCAGGGGGTATAGCTTTTTTAGCTTTACTACTATCTCTTTTTAAGACTTTATACGCATTATAAGGTACATAATACGTTCTAGTAGCTACATAGTGATGAAGATTGCCGAGGAATCTTGGAAATGCAATCCCAAATCTAAACACTTTATATTTATTTAAACCTTCTTCTAGTTTCTCAAGACCAAACATAACAGGTCCGGGGGCTTCTTCTGTTTTTCTAAGCTCTCGAATTGATCGTCTATAAGTTTTTTCTAAGGCAAAAGACACAGCATCTTTTTGCATTTCAGGACTGATATATTTATCAGGGTTAGCTGATTTAAACACATCCATTGCGCCTTTAATTTTTGGATCGGTAATAACGCCTCTATTAACAGAATCTATAATAAGTTCATCAAGCCTGGAGAAGTATAAAGATGTAGTTGTTCTTTCATCAATAGCTCTACGATAGGCATTTGCAACATCTACCATTTTGCCATGAACGTCCATCGCTTTACTAAAGGCACCTTCTTTTCCTGTTCGTGGTTTCATCTCAGCAGGAAGTCCGTTATGTGCTTTAAAGAAAGCGTCTGACACAGAATCACCAGCTTCTGTAAAGTGACGTACAATGGTTAGGTATTCGTCTGAATCCATAAGCTTTGAAAACTCAGACCAAGTATCAGCTTTTAGAAGATCTTTTTTGTCTATTTTATATCCTAGAGCTTCGTACTTTTTAGGCAGAATATAACTGTTATGAATTGCTCTACCTAACCCCATCCCCGGAATTTGAAGAGCCAGACCTAACGTATCTCTAACTTGGGTAACTGGAGCAGACACGATTGTACCAAGCCAGTTCTTAACAAATTTAGCAAAGCCGCTTTGATATGCATCTTCTATCGCCCTCTCATGTTTTTGATGCTCTAGCATTTGTGCATAACGAGGGTCTTGATAGATTTTTTGATTAAGCTTATCAATTGTTTTAGAAGCAGAGTCTATTTTAGAAACGTCAGGGATTACATTCCTTTGCAATTCTTGACGAAACTCTTTACTTATTGCCAAGCCTACGCCATCAAAACTAGCGTCAGCTACATACACTGCGGCAAAATCTTCTGGAGATAAGTTTAGTTTAGTAAAACCTTCTCCCAATCTTTGTTGCAGAACTTCTGGATCTAAAATTCGTATAATATTAGAAATGTTTTCTGAGATACGAAGAGTCGGATCAACCCGTCTTTGTAATTTGGGATCTTCCATCACAAGATCTGTGACTAACTTTTCTACTCTATTTGTTACATCTTTATTGATGCGAGATGAAAATACGCTCTCAGCAATTTCATTTGAGAACCCTTGCTCTCTCATAATCTCTCTGCCTTTTTCTACCAAATCTTTTGGGAGAGAGTCTTTACCTATCGTACTTTCGTATACGGTTAAATAGTCGTCTCTTTGTTTATTGTTTAGTCCTTTTAAATTTGATAGAGAGACATCTTCAGTGTTAACTTGTCTTTTACCTGCTGCGTCTTTATATGTATATTTAACCTTGGCGATATCCCCTTCAATTGATTGAACTCTGCCAACATTCTTAGGGTCTTTCAAAAGTTTTTCGTCTGTTAAGTCGGTCTTAGAAACAAAAGCACCAATAGCATCTTCTGAGTTAGCTAATTTAGATAGATCAGCAGCTTCAGCAGCAGGTGTTTGAATATCTAATGCCCTCTTAGCTGCCTCAGATTCTTTGATAGTATCCATACCACGTTTTTTAGCAGCTAAAGTGGACAAGAATGAAGGTAAAGCTGTTGCCCCAGTCAAAATACTGCTGGCAGCCCCAGCTATTGCTGCTCTACCTACACTTCGTTCTTCTCTAACTTCTGGGCCTAAAGCTTCTTCGGCAGCTTGAGTGGCATAGTAATCAGATGCTGCGGCAATACCGCCCTCGGTTATAGCACCTGCTCCAAACCCTATTCCCAGACGTTTTGCAGCCGTATTCATAATGCTTTTAGAAAGATACTTAGTACCTATTGAGGCAGCAACCTTGCCTGCACCCAAACTTAGTAGAGTGCTAGGAGCTGCAATTCCATACCTGGCATAATCAGCTATTGCATCAGCATATTCACCAGCGGTATCCGGTCCTTCTGTTTCTCGATCCACAGTTAGATATGCTTTAGAAAAAGATTTAACTGCGTCTAAGTCGTTTGTATCCTGAATGAAGTTCTTTGCACCAAGAGCATCCATCTCATTAACTTGCATTGAACGATATTCATTAATAAAACGATCAACAACTTCTTGATTGCTTAAAATAGTTTGCCCGTAACGAGAGTATGCATACTGTCGAGCATTAGATAAGAAGTCTTTATCTTTAACCAGATCACTAATTTTCTTTTTAGCTTTTGCCACTTTATTAACCTTATCCTTCTACTGCTTTTACAACATAAACTTTACCGTCTGTCCCCTCACCGTAAGCTGCATATCCATCTCTCGGCTTATCTGCTTCTATAAGGTTTTCATTTACTCTTCTTTGAAATTCTTCCATACTTAATACAGTGGGTTTCTCGTTATCCTCTTTTATTTTTTGTACTTGAGTTTGTGTTTCTGATCTAACTGCACTAAGAGCTTTTAAAATATCTCCATCGTATTCTTCTTCAACAAATTTTTCAATCTCAGCAACATTAGTTACAAAATCCGTGACGGTAGCCTTTTTGTCACCTAATCTTTTTTGAGCAAAGTATCGTGCAAAATCAGCGGCAGCTTTACCCGCTTCTGCCACCTCTCCAAACGTCTCTTTATATTTTTTAGCAAATAGCAAGGCTTGGCCAATATTTTGGTTGCTAATTCTTCTATTCTGTTCGCTAGTAAAATAAATACTATCTGCTAACTCTCTATCTTCCTCCGAGAGTTTAGCACCAGCAGCAGTCATAAATGCTAACTGAACTGCCTTTCTTTCAAACCCCTTTAAATCCTTTATTTCATCTGCAACAGCACTTGTTTCTTGGACAACTTGTTGAGGAGTACGAGGTTCTCTAAGAAACGCACCTTCCCTAACTTCTGCCTCATATTCCTTGGCTGCTGTATCTCTAGTGCCGGACCCAAACAAACTGGACTTAAATCTATCAATAGCAGAAGTTGATTCTAAATCGTCCGTGTCCGAAGGTGCTTCAGTAGGAGCAGGTGTATACTTACTAACGTACTGACCATCTTTCATAGACTCCCTTAAAAAACCTTGAGTAAACGCTAATTCATTAAGTCGTTCTCCTCTGTCTCTATAGTTCTTGCGAGCAAAGGATATCTCAAGACCGTAGTTAATTTTATCTTCGTCACTCATTTGTTCAATAATTTTAGCGGCTTGCCCACCTTGAGATTTCAATGCGGCAACAGCAATCCGGCTTGCTTCGTTATCCTCAATTTTTCTGCGTTGTTTTAAGGTATCATTGACACCCCTCAATCGAGCTGTTTTATTTGCAAAATCTTCAGCAGCTTTTCTATTTTCTTCTTTGGACTCATCTACATCTTTAAGAAAAGCACCCATCATACCGAGTCTAAATCCAACAGACATTATTCAGCCCTTCCCATTAAACCACCACGAGGAACTTCCAGAGTATCTTTATCTTCCTCAATCTCCATCATTTCTGTATCGGTTTCTTCTTCTCCCGAAACTTTATCTCTAGCTTCGTCAGTTGAATCCTGCATACCCTTAATCTCGCTTAGTAGATCTAAGGCTTTGACATACTCTTTATCTTCTCTACGCTTTGCTAGGGGTAGATAGTTCACACCTTTATCGTCTAGCATAGCCATAGTCAATTCAAATAACGGACCATAAATAAGATACATAACATCTACGGGGTAACGACCGTTAGCCCACCCTGAGAATACTATAGATCTCACGGTAAGTTCAACAGGTATACCTAATTCAGATGCAACAGATACACGTTCAAATACTTCAGGGCTTGTTAATCTGTTAGCTGTATCTTCATAAGCTTCTTCAGGATCAACAAATTTAGGAGGGCGCTCAGTAGGATTATTTCCTAACTCATTGGTCAAGGAAGATCCAGGGATCGGCCCATTAAATTGTGTTGTTATCATTTCTTCCATGACTTTTCCTCTTAAACTTTCATGCTTCCGTATTTACCGGATACTGCGCCTCTGTCTACACTAAAAGCAGACATAAGGGATTCATGCTTTTGTGCTAATCTTTCTAAAGAACCTACGTCCGCAGAGGAAGGCGCAGTAACTGGGCGACCAGCAGTTACCGAAGATACTCCTCTAGTACCACTAACTTTTGTCACTTTATAACGAGGGGCCTTAACGCCATCACCATCACTCATAGATCCAAGATAGGATTTCACACCCGTTGTTAATACAGTTGAGGCAATTGAACTAAATAGACTCATTATTATTTATCCTTTTACAAAACCTTTTCTAAAATATTAGAAATAGGATCTTCTAAAGCAGATACGACACCTCCTAAAACAGCATAGGTAGTTGCTCCACTTGCTATATCTTCGGCTAATTCTAAATCACGATCATATGCAAATGAAGATATAGCTAAGGTTCTTTTGTAGTCATCTTCATTCAGAGCGTTTACTCTAGCAAAATTTAATTCATCGCGATGTTGTTGCAATAAATTAGACTGAGCAACCTGACTAATATTAAATAAATTAGATACGTTAAACTCATTCTCTGCATTCTGCAAAGCAGTGTTTGCGGTATTAATTTGACGACGATACACTGCATTAGCTTGATCAATTAAGAGAGAATTTTTAGTGTTAAACAAATCTCTTTGATTAGCAAGCTCAGAGTTAAACTGAGAGACTGCATTAGTCTGACCCGCATTGAATTGAGAGATGGCATTAGTTTGAGCAGCGTTAAACTGAGCTGTTTGGTTAAATAGGTTGGCAAAGAATTGATCATTCTGTTGCTCACTTTGAGCATTAAACTGCCGAGAAGAATTAGTAGCAGCTTGATCGGTGAATAACGATTGGATTTTATTTTGTGTGTTAGCGACACGAGCCTGTTGCTCATTTGATAGGTTAGCCATGTCCATCTGCAAAGTCATTTGAGAATTTAGAACCTCAGCTTGTTGCCTGTTGTTTAAGTTTAGTTCAGACATTCTTCGATAGGTTTCTGCATCAGCAGCAGCAATAGGAGTAGAAGCTTCCATAGCAGCCTGAACAATAGCAGATCCTGCCATACTAGATGCTCCCATACCTCTAGCAGCTAGACGTTGTTCAGCAGTCCTGATAGCGCCGGCAGCAAAAGCAGGAACTTTACCACCTTCAAACTGCTGCATGAGATTGGCCAATTGTCCTTGAACAGTCGAATTGGGATCTACTTCACCCTTAGCTGGTTCAACATAATCAGTCAGACCTTCTTGACGGGCAGCTTGAATTTGTGTCTTTGCAACTTGATCTGCTACAACAGCAGCTTGATATGATTCAGCTTCTGTCTTAGGCTGGGGTAAAGCAGTCGTAACTTGAGCTTGAGCGGCTTCCACATTGTATTTTGTAGGAGTTACAGCATACTTATCTGCATTAAGAAATTCATCGGGCTTAGCTTGATAGTTAAGCAACGATAGCTGAGTACCTTCAGGGAGTTCTGGGGTTTCAGCAAGATTAACTAACTTACCAGTAGGAGTAACTTGGCCATACGCATCTGCATAAGAAGCCTTAGATCCTGTTGCAGCTAAGAAACGGTCTGCATCTCTAGGATCTTCAAAGCTACCCATGAACCCTACGCTACGAGTAGTGGCCCTCTTACCTAAGTTATCAACGACAGTTTGAAGATTAGCGATAGCAGGATCATCAGGTGATGTAGCATTCTTAGCAGCATTTACAGCAGATGTCAAGTCAAAAGTTGTAGGAAGATCCTCACCACCTAATAAATCTTCACGAATATCACCTGTCTCTAGCTGATAAGGTTTCAACAAACCCTCTAGCTCTGTAGCTTTTGCTTTAGCTTGAGTAGCTGGAGTATCCTCAACCGCTGTTGTACTAGCTTGTTGACCCTGCTGCTGTAATTCAACAACCGAACGGAATTGAGCATTGTAAGCAGCTTCATTATCCACTGGATCAAGTTGAGCTAGTTTAAGCTGTTCTTCTTTTAAGTTGTTAGCATAATTAGGGTCGTTTGGATCTATTGCCATTAGGTTTTCCTTAGCGGTTTTGGCCCATTAAGCCT
>Ga0208767_1001238_pt1 | contig 20411 bp, 17 predicted proteins | sample VirMetDEL_Mar_21_FD_184514 | JGI IMG/M metagenome (GOLD analysis project Ga0208767, IMG submission 184514) | Aqueous microbial communities from the Delaware River and Bay under freshwater to marine salinity gradient to study organic matter... | ecosystem: Environmental > Aquatic > Marine >... | reverse complement strand
TACAAGAACGTCTTCACCAATACCATCAATGTAAGCTATACCATCAATGTACATATCTTTAAATTGTAAAGACGCTGTACCAATATCTAATGTATTAGTAGTCTTAGGTTTGATTTCGCCTGCACTAACAACAAAATCTTGTACTGGACCTACAACAGTAACGGGACCACCCTCTGCCGCAGTTCCGTCATGTGTGTGTCCTGACGTACCAAAGGCAGTAACAATGGCATCAAATTCACCATCAAGATCAGCCGCATTAATAACATTACCCGTAGCAATATTATTAGATGCGTCATTTCTTGTATAACCCGTTCCCATATTATTATCTCCTCGCGTTGTTAGCGTATTCTATTGTCATTGCATCTAGTGCAAATGATGGGTCTGTACCGTTACTAGTAAAGTTTAAAGACCCTGTGTATCCTGAACCTATTAGCTGTGCCTCAAATACGTATTGTAATTTACCGCCAAATCTTGCTGTACCATATACGGCAGAGCTATATAAAGAAACATCACTAGAACCGCCAGCTACTAAATTGTTTATACTGATAGCATCTGGTTGAATGCTTGATATACCATCAAAGTCTAACTTTAAGTTTGCACTAATAGTTACTGTACCTTTAGGGTCTGTGTATAAAAACATCTTGTAAAAAGTTTTACGTACTCTCGGATCAGCTAGTGGCAAATGTGGTGTTGAAAATGCTGCTTGTATATCTGAACCATCAAAGCTATTACCCTGTTCAAGTTGATATATGTAACCATCGTTATTACCAAAAACTATATACTCAACACCTTCATGCAAATGACTGTCTGCTACGTGTGCTTTAATGCCTCTAGTTTCAGCACATGCAACACCACCACCACCTTCTTGAGCTAACTGTGTAACAATTACGCCCTTAGAGTTTTCTTTAGTAAATGACGCAGCATATCCTAATATTCTGTATTGAGACTTAGACCTAATAACTAAACTAGAAAAAACGGTACTAGAAGAAACGAAGTCTGTAAAGTCACTTTGAATTGCTTTAGATATATTAGCAAAGTTAAAGTCACCAATTCGTTCTGTTGCACTTAATAACCTAAGACCATCGGGCGCTAAAAACATAACGTCGGTGCCGACCTCTTGAATAGAATCTCCAGCCAAACAACCAATGTCTCTTGTTACAGGGTCTAGTCTAAAGTCAGCTATGGTAGAACCAGCTAATTTAAAAATAGCATTTTCTGTAAATATAAATAAAGTATCTCTAAAAACAGATAGTCCTGTAATATCATCGCCTACATTAATAGTACCTGCACCGTTAGCAGCGGTAAAGTCTGTATCAGTATATACTGCTGTGAAAGTTATAGCAGAACCTTTAGCAAAAAACAAGTTATTTTTAAAGTTTTTTACGTGTGCGGCCCCAACTACATCTGACGGCGCACTGTTTAAAACAGTAAATGTAGTACCATTATAAATAGCAGGAGCATTTGATCCATCTACTAATATCATCTTATCTGTACCGTCAAAGTTATAACGGTCAAATCTTAATTTACTAGCACCGTCACGAGAGATAGACAAAAAAGTAACTGCTGCATCGTCAGCAGGACTACTAGCTAGTGCAGGATCAATAGCAAGTGTTGACTCACCAGAACTAACAGTAGCGTTAGCTGTAACTGTATATACTAAATTTATACCAGCAATTTTAAATACGTCACCCGCACGAGGTGCAGCAGACAGACCGTCTACAGCTAAAGTAGAACCGCTTTGAGAACCTGCGTTGACTAATACAGTACCATACGTAGGTACGTTTACATGAGTATAGCCTGAACCTGCTGTTTTAAATATATCAAAGTTTCTTTGTGCAAGCACAGTATCTTCAAATACTGCTAGTCCTGTTAAAATATGCTCTGTGGTTGTGGTTACAAAAGTAACAGCTACAGCATTAGCAGGACTACTATCTAAGGATGTTGTTAAAGTTAAAGTTGCTCTGTTGTTTGTAGCATCAAAACTAACACCACCAGACGCAATAGTATATGTACCGGAAACACCTGTGACTGTAAAAGTGTCACCTGCTTCTGGTGTTTTATGTATGTTAGCTATAATAAGAGTAGTGCCACTTTGTGAGGCACCGTGAACAACAGGCAAACCATAAGGCGGAACAATAGTGCTATCGTATTTATCAAAGCCATTAACACGCCTGTAACCACCCTCAATAGAAGGCTCAAAGTTACGTAAGATAGTAGCGCTACCCGGAGCATTTATACCCTGCTGTAAAGGACTAAGATTGGTTACAAGACCACCCCTAAACTCTACTGGGAATGTTTGCCACTTTTCCATTATAGTGAATCCAATGAAGAACCTGCGTTAGAAGAGGAAGCAGCAAAACGACCACTTCCCTGATTGTTTGAAACCATATAGCTACGTAGGTATTCAAATCTATTAATTAGCATACTACGCATATGTTTGATTCCGTCATCAAACTTTTGAAGGGACAACCCTGCCATTTGAGCGTCACCCCTAAAAGAATAAGCATAATACATAGAGCCATCTACAATAATATGTTTAAAGCGTTCAGGAATAGCTGGAACATCTGTAGAAATTTCTAAGTCAACGGGAATGCGATAGTACTCATATACTACTGTGTAGGCTTTATCTGGTGGAGGAACCATTCCGTACTCTAAAGACGGTGCATGAAATACATAGTTAGGAAGAGCATTATTTGAGGTACTTGTTTTGTATTCCTGTGAAATACTTTTTTCTAAATATTCTTCATAATTAACTATTTTTAGTTTTTTAGTATTGTTGTTTAGTGTAGAGTCTTCTTTAATTCTAAATGTTTCAAACGAAATTACTTTACAGTCATTAGGAAATGGATATCTTGTTGTGCCTGCTGTAAGCACGTCTTCTTGTGTTACGTGATTAAAAGGCCATCCATACTCTGATTGATTAACGTAGCGTAAAGACGCATTGACTGCATCTTTAGCGTGAGCATAAAAACCATTAGAAGAACTAAAATTGCTTGAGGTTAACTCAACTTCGTTTAGTCTACGGTTAACTTCGTTTACTAGACCGAGAAAATTGTATGCCATTATTTCTCTCTTATTGATAATTTAATAGACCGCTCTGCTGTACTTCCTGTACTGTCAGTCATTTTACACGAGAAGGTATATTCTCTATTTAGTACTCCACCACCAATGTTAATGGTTGCTACGGTACTTGTATTAGATTGTGATACATTTTGAATATTGTCTGTAACTGCACTGCTAGAAGCAGTAGTTAAAGTTTGCCCTGACCCTAATTGTGTCTTACCTATTTCACTAGTTTTAACAAACCAAACAACAGAGCTAATTGTTGCGTCCCCTAAAAAACGTAGCCAATCTACACTGTAATCTAGTGTTTCATCTGGGTCTTTGATGGGCCATTTGAATGACATATAATTACTCCGTTGCGTATACTGTTCGATCAAAAGTACCTAACTGACGTTCTACATAAACGGAACGTATTTCTTTAGGTACTTCTACTATTCTGTCGTCTGTGGTAGACTGTCTAGCTACTGTAACCATACGATTTTCAAAAGGTACGTTGGCTGTTCTATCAAATGCTGTTGACATTATGCGGCTCTCGGTACATATACACAGCGTTTTCTACTGTATAGTGTTTTAACATTATTAAAGTTAAAGGTTACACCAGATGCGGTAACACTGTTAGTACTTATAGTACCCGAAACACTTGAAAGTGTAAAGTCATTAGCTACACCTACAGAACCCACTGCAAAAGTAGAAACATTGCCAGTAAGTATTTTTACTATGTTAGTCTTTAGTATACCAATACTATGTGTTGCTGATACACCTACAACTTCAATATTAGTATTTACCTCTAAAGATACAGTACCTAAAGATATAGTAGAAGAAACACCAGTAACATTTGTTTCTATAGAACTACTAACACTACCTACTGAAGAAATTAAGCTATCTTGTGATACCTCTACTGTACTATTAACTTCAATAGTTAAAGAACCAATAGAACCTGTTGCAGATACGGACGCTACATTAGTAGTAAGTAAAGATGTGACAGCGGATACTGCGGTAGTGCCTACTACACCTGTTATTGAAACAGTTGAAACTACAGTAAGTGAAACAGAACCTACGCTTGAAGTAGCTGATACACCGCTTACGGTAATATTACTAGAGGATGTTGGTGTAACAGAACCAACGCTTGAAGTACCCGTTACTCCAGTAAGTGCTTTAACTAAGCTAGTCTGAATAGAACCAACACTAGATGTTGCAGCTACAGCAGTGAGGGCTTTAGAAACACTACCCCCGATAGAACCTACACTTGATGTACCTGTTACACCGTTTGCAGTAATGTTACTAGTTGCCGTTAGGGTAACAGAACCAACACTAGATGTTGCAGCTACGCCTACTAGTGAAACAGCCTCACTTACAGTAGCACTTACTGTACCTACAGAACTCGTAGCAGACACACTAGATAGAGCTACGTCTAAAGCGGTTGTTAGTGAACCAACACTGCCTGTACTAGAAGTACCACTAAGTGTTATATTGTTTGTAGACGTAAAGCTAAGAGAGCCTACAGAGGTAGTACCAATTACGCCCGTAATTGACACACCGCCAGAAAGAACATTAACTGAACCAGCGGCAGTTGTTCCTGCTACACCTGTTATAACTACAGGAGCTATAGTTGTACCTAAAGTACCTACAGCGGTTGTTCCTGCTACACCCGTCAGTGCTTTTGTCTGAGGTGTAACTACAGAACCAACAGCAGTTGTACCTACTACATTAGTAAGTGCTTTTGTTAAACTTGTAGTTAAAGTACCTACAGCAGATGTACCTGCTACACCTGTAGCACTTACAGAACTAGCAAAAATTAAAGTTGTATGCGCTAGAGGTGTAGTGGCTAAAGGTGAAAAAGCAGGCATTTAGACTCCAGAAGCAGTAATAGCGTCAGTAAAAGGGGTCATGTCTTCTGTAGTCCAGAAGTCCCATTCTACAACAAGTCGTAGATGATCTGCATTACGATTAAGAATAGTTTCATCATCAGCGTAATCATCTGGTGATGCTATAACAGCATTAATTAAATTTACAGAATCCATTGCTGCTGAGTAGTGTTGGGCAATTTGTTCGGATGTTAGTTCTTCTGACATTTTATTTTTTCCTTATGTATTACATTGACAAAGTTTAAGTGTTTTAACTTCAGCAGATAATTCTTGAATAGCCTTAACTAATACAGGAATTAGCTTAGATGGAGCAGCCTCAAGCTTGTCTGGGTTGTTCTTTAAAACTAGATTCATAAGCTCTTCGACGCCAGCATCTTGTTGTGCTTCGTCTAATTCTTGAGCGATAAACCCAGCTTCTTTTTGGCCTACCTTTGCACCATCGCGCATATTCCACGTAAACTCGACAGGGTTTAGTGCGTTAATAAAGTCAAGTCCAATTGGCAGTTCTTTAATGTCTTTCTTGTCTCTTCGATCTGACAAAGCAGATATGCTAGTTACTTGACAGCGCAAAGCGCTTATGACGCCATCGCCTAATGTAATCTCATTGCTAACACCTACGGCTGACGCTGCTGCATCGTGTCCAATAAGAGTGTTGTTTCCGCCGGTTGTTAGGGCATCGCCAGCATCTCTACCAATGATGGTGTTGTTAGCGCCAGTAGTCACAGCACCACCTGCGTATGCTCCAAAGAAAGCGTTGTTTCCGCCGCTAGTTACATTTTGTCCCGCACCATAGCCAACAGCAGTATTGGTGCTAGCTGTACCAGCACTCCCCGATGCACCGCCTAAAGAGTAAGGACCAATAGCAACACTGTAACCCGCTGTAGTTGCGTTACTAGCAGCGTTAAAGCCAGCAAAAAAGTTAAGGGTGCCGCTAGTTAAGTCCTGCCCTGCCCATTTTCCAATAGCAATATTACTATCGCCTGTAAGAACACCCGTATCTATTGCTCCATAACCAATAGCAATAGTGTTTTCTGGAGTAGTTGCATTAGCACCTGCATTAAAGCCTGCAAAAAAATTGTGTTCGCCACTGGTCACATCTGCACCGGCACCTCTGCCAATACCAATATTGTCAGTACCAGTAAGAACACCCGTACCTAAAGCGCCTCTGCCAATAGCAACCGTGTTAGTAGGAGTAGTTGCGTTATATGCTGCTTGATGTCCTATTCCTATATTGTAAGTACCAGTAGTAAGTTTTCCTAAACTTTGATAAGCTAAAGCTGCATTATGAGTACCAGTAGTAAGAGCATTTAAGGAGGTTGCGCCAACCCCAACATTGTAACTTGCTGTCGTCCCTGCTTCAGCTATATTTGTACCTGCAAAAAGATTACGCTGGCCTGTCGTTAAATTACGCATACTTTCAACGCCGACAATAGTATTCCACGAACCTGTAGCTGTACCCGAACTACTTTGATCTGCGTTAAAACCACCAATCATAGTGTTACGGCTACCTGTTGCCTTAGAACCCGCTCCGTGACCAATATATGTAGCAAGAATTGCCGTAGTAGAATCGTTTCCTGCTTCAAAACCTACTGCTGTTAAAGATGCACTACCTGATACAGCAGCGGCTGCGCCAGTTCCAATACCTATGCTTGATCCAGAGTTAAATGTTTTAGCATCACTAAGGCCATCAATTTCTGTAGCACCTCCAGCAGCAGCCTCCCAGCCAGCTTCACCACTAGAATCTACGGTAAGGACGTAATTGTCCGTAGCAGTAGAGTCCTTAATAATAAAGTTAAGACCCGGTACTCTAAACTTAGTAATATCCGTATTGCCTAAAGTAATCTCGTTAGACACAGTGGTACTAGAGGCGGCACTATTGTAACCAATACATATTGTGTTCTCGCCTGCGGTTAACGCGTCACCTGCATTACCTCCCAGCATTACGTGCTTATTGCCATTGGCTATTGAGAGGCCAGCTTGATTTCCGACTGCTACATTATCTTCGCCGGAAGTTATTTTTTCTAAAGAGCTATAACCTAAAGCAGCATTCCTTTTTGCCGCACCACCTCCGCTACCGCCTTCACCAGAACTTTTACCTACAAAAACATTATGCTGTCCCGTAGCTTTTTCCATAGCTCTGTTGCCGATTGCGATGTTACTAGCTGCGGTAGTAACTGCTGCCATAGAACCAGCGCCAATAGCTAAATTTGTAGTGCCAGTCGTGATTAGCGCTCCCGCCTCATTACCAAAAGCATCATTTGAAGCGCCGGTAGTAACGTCGTTTAAAGCGTTTTTACCCACCGCAGTATTCTTGTTAGCACTACCATCATCAGCAGCAAGTGCGCCTGTTCCGAGACCAAGAGTACCACCAGATGAGTTGGTAACACCATCACTAAGGCCATTGATTTCTGAAGCACCTCCAGCAGCAGCAGCTTCCCATCCTGCCTCACCGCTAGAGTCAACGGTCAACACATAATCTTCCGTAGCAGTGCTGTCTTTAATGATGAAGTTAAGACCCGGTACTCTAAATTTAGTTACGCTGGTATTGCCTAGTGTAATTTCATTGCTGACGGTGGCAGATGAAGCGGCGGCATCGTGACCGATAATGGTGTTATTGCCGCCTGTCGTTAAGACATCGCCAGCCTGTACACCCAAAATTGTATTGTCCACCCCAGTCGTAACTTCGTAGCCTGCTCTATAACCAACAGCGACGTTGTAATTGCCACTACTGATATCGTTACCAGCTTGACGGCCAATAGCGATGTTATCCGTGCCAGTTAGAACACCTACGCCGATTGGTGAATACCCAAGAGCGATATTATAATTACCAGTAGTTGCGTTGCCGCCTGCATTATAGCCACCAAAGAAATTGTAAGTGCCGCTGGTTAAATCATAGCCAGCAAGACGGCCAATAGCGATATTACTCTCACCAGTTAGAACGCCACTACCAATCGCTTGTCTGCCGATAGCAATCGTATTGTCCGCAGTAGTTGCGTTATATCCGGCCCGATAGCCCATAAAATTATTATAGGTGCCACTGGTTAAATCGTTACCAGCCTGACGACCAATAGCGGTGTTATCTGTCCCAGTAACAACGCCTGTTCCCATAGTTGCATAACCAATAGCTATGCTATTACTAGCAGTAGTTGCTTTTAGTGCGGATTGATACCCAATTGCAACACTTCCAGCAGCAGTAGTGTTTGCTTTGAGGGCTTCAAAACCAATAGCTACTAATTTGGTACCTGTTGTATTTGCTCTAGCTGCCGTTGCACCAATAGCAACAGAATCGTCAGCAGATGTTCCACTATAAAGTGCCTGATAACCAATAGCTACAGTGTCTTCTGCGGAAGTTTGATTGGCAGACAAAGTATCTGTACCAATAGCAACAGTTTTATCTACACTTGAACCACCACTCCAGCCACCGAGCATAGCATTAGCGCCAATTGCAACATTGTTTGCGCCGGTCACAGAGTAACCTGCAAACGAACCCATAAAGTTATTATTACCAGTCGTGGTTATATTTATTCCGGCAGATTTACCAATTATATTATTTGATGATCCCGTAGTTACAGAACTACCAGCACTCGCTCCAAAGAAAGTTGAAGCCTGCCCGCTAGTTAAAGCAGTACCAGCATTGTAACCAACGGCTGTGTTTTCGTTTGCGTTGACTCCGTTGCTTGAGTCAAGCGCGCCTGCCCCGATGCCTATTTCTTTTCCGCTGCTGTAGGTTACTGCATCAGATAAATCATCAATAGCTGAAGCACCACTACTAGCTTCAGCCCACGTTAGTCCTCCAGTATTACCCGATTGTGCAGTTAATACGTACCCGTTAGTTGGACTATTGCTAACCTTTAGATTAGCTTCGTCAATAATATTGTCAGCTACTACTGTAGCACCGTCTGCTGAAGATGTTACCTCGCCGCTGTGGTCTGGGTGGACGTAGTTGTTTGCTGATGCAGCAATACCATTTAACTTACTATGGTCAGCATCTGTGAATACATTTGAATCTGATGCTGCCTCTACTGCTGCTCTAATTTCTGCATCAGTCTGATCTGCTGTAGCTGAAGCTTCTATGCCATTTAACTTAGAGTGATCTGCGTCAGTAAATACATTAGAGTCAGATGCAGCTTCTACTGCGGCCCTAATTTCAGCGTCAGTCTGATCTGCTGTAGCTGAAGCTTCTATGCCGTTTAGCTTAGTGTGATCTGCATCAGTAAAAACATTAGAGTCTGAAGCTGCTTCTACTGATGCACGAATTGTGGCAGCAGAAAAGTCTTCAGCAGCAGAAACAATAGATACGATAGCATTACCCGTTAAAGAAAGGGCATTGTTAGAGTTAGTGCTATCGTATGCACCTCTGCTTAGTGTCGTACCACTAGACGTGTATGTACCCGTACCAATTTCCCAATTAGTACCGTCTTCAATTAGATACCTAACTGAATCACTATTTGATACACCACCATCAGCAAAAGACTGAAATCCTGATACTGCTGATCCGAGTGTTATAGTTCCCGTTCCAGTAGTGCTAGTGTTAACACGTACTCTATTAGCTAATACAGCCATTTAAAGTTTCCTACGCGATACGAATAATTGCATTAGAAGCATCTGCTGTAGGGAACTGAACCGTTAAGTTACCCGCAACAGAACTTACTGTTCCCCCAAAGTCAATAACACAAATAGCTTTGTTACTAGCAGAAGAATTATAAATAATACAACCAGCAGCAGACACAGTTACTGTAGAGAAAACCTCATCAGCAAAGTCAACAATAGCTGTAGAACCAGACAGAGAGATAGCAGCACTATCTAGGTTTTGACCACCAGCACTATAGTTAGTGCCAGATGCTTCGTCACTGTTACCAGTAACATCTGAATAGTTTGTTGTACCTGTACCATATGTACCGGACATGCCAGACTTAATTAGCGCAATCTTAAGTGTGTGTGTATCCAAATCGTGCGTAGCACCTAAAACTTCCGTTTTAAAACTATTGCACATTGCAGTAGTAATTGCCATAATTTTTTACCTTTTAAATAAGAGTAGAGGACTGGAAGTATAAACCTCCAGCCCCCATACTTAATTAGCTTACGCTAGAGTGTCACGATCAACTTCATCAGCAGTCGCAATACCATTGTCACTAACGTCTAGCAAGCAAGCAAAGACACGAATTTCACCAGCAGTGAAAGATGCGCCGCCACCAGCGAGCGTTAGATCAAGAGTATCAGCAGATGTAATTACTAGATCAGCCGACACGGTAACGCTAGGTGCATAAGCACCATCCGCAGCCCCGTCAATATCAAATGCTGTAACGTACTCATCAGCATCTGCACCAGTGCCGAGAGTGGCAGTGGCATCAGTACCTGTATTTTGAGTAGCACTTGACGTAACCTGAAAACCAGCCGACACAATTTTTGTGTTGGCAGGAATGGTTAGAGCCTGTACAACATCACCATTTGGGTTGATGCTATTAGCAGTCAAATCAATGATTTGTTGTACATAGTAGGGTTGACGCCCGCGAGCTTCATTGCCACGAGCGGGAGCAAGAGTAGCAGTAATCGTAGCCATTTTTCAATACTCCTTATACTAAGCAAATTTTGGCATTAACAAGAGCTTCGGGACGAAGAATCTTGCGGCCATAAAGGTGCATACCACGAACAACATCAGCAAAGCTATCTGGATCACGATAGGTTTCTGTTTTGTTAATTTGTTCGGCAGTAGCTACGGCTGAAGAGTGACCCCCAACAACAACACCAAAGTTAGAAGCATTAGTACCACCAGTTGTGGAGGAACCTGTACCAATCGAAGGTAGGTTGTTAGAAACATATACTTTAAAGCCAAGTAGGTTGTTTAGAACTAGACCATTCTGAAGACCAGAACCGCCGAAGTCGCTGTTGAATAGTCTGGAGTCTTCGTCCTGAAGAATTTCCTTAAAGACTGGATCAATAACGAGCCAACGACCGTTTGAATCAACATTCTGTTGGTCAAGCTTACGAGCCATACGGGAAATAACCTGAATAGCATAAGCATTACCAGAACCAACGACTGCACCATCATTACCAGCACGAGCCTTAATACCAATAGCACTTCCTGAAGAACCACCGAAGTCGTCGGCTTCAATCTTCATGCTAGAAAGTAGTTCGTCTGTGCCAGCAGTTGCAACAGCAACTTCACCGTTAACAGTAGTGTTAACAGCACTAGCAACACTGTGCAGTGCAGACTGCTTAAAGCCACAAAGATAACCAAGAACGTCTTGGTCATACTGATCCGATAGGCGGAAAGCCGCACGATCAGAAGCTAGTGACTGGAAGTTGACATGAGAATGTGCTTCTTCAATGTCGTCAACCTTAAAAGCAAAGTAGTTAGACTTATCAACCGTGAGGCTGAAGTCTTCATCGTCTAGGTCTTGAGGTGTAATAACGGTGCCACGAGTGTACGCTTTAACGGAGATTTCAGGCTCCTTAATAATGCGAACGGTGTCACCCATATTAGCAATTTCACCAAAATAATCAGAGTTGGTGATCTCTTCACATACAGATGACTTACGGAACGCAAGCTGCACCTGCTTAGAATAAATTACAGGACTAAATGCACCATTAGGTAGGTTGCCGTGTCCTGCTGCTGCTGAAAATGCCATAACATTAACTCCTTTAAACAGCTTTCAGATGCTAACTCCAAACTTCCTGTAGAGGCTAATTAAAATAGGTGCGTTTAAAAATACATTTGGCCTAACGTATTATTAACGGGCTACTCGCTTTAGGTAAGTCTATAGATAAAATTGTAGTTGCTAAGGTGTATAAACTACACCAAAATAGTGGGTAGGCTAATGCGGCCACTTATTTTGATATAGTTATATACGGTTATTTATTAATGTCAACTATTATTAACGTGCTGAACCAGAAAGATCATATACAAACTTTCCTGAACGGATAGCTTCCATAATAGTATCTTGATTCTTTTCGTACTGTGTAGCTGACATCTTCTGAACGTCTGATTCTCTAATGACGCCCGAAGTATCTTCGGCTGTAGGCCGATTACGTGAGGCTTTGGTATCTACCATTTCAGCGGCGTCACTAGAACGCTTGCTTTTCTTTTTGGTATTAATACCTTTGTCTGCCTTATATAAATCAATGGCTCTGGCTGCTGATTTAGCATCATCGTCATTGTCGTACAGGGCTTGTTGAATCCAACGTGGCTGTTCTTCTGCCCACGTGTGGAAGTCATCGTCCTGCCTGATCTCATCGAAATCTGGGTGTAACTGTAGTAAAATAGTTTCTGCCTTTTGACGCTCTGCGTCTTCTTGCATCTTATTAATTTTAGTTACACGCTCTTCTAATTCTGTAGATTGTTCTCTTGCTTTCTTAATTGCAATCGTTTCTACGATGGCCGCTACGTCTGGATACTTAGACATCCACACATCAATCTCATCGTCTGATTTAGGTAGCTTCATCTCCTTTTTAGTGGCAGACGTAAGCTGTTCCTTTAATTCACTAATTTGAGACTGTAGGTCTTCCTGCTGTTTCTGTGTGTGTCTACGTAAGTCACCATATCTCTTTTTAAATGAACGCTCTTCAGCGGTAGTGGGTTCTGCTTCTTGTTCTTCTTCTTCTTCGGACACTTCACCCTTTTGTTGGCGTAGCATTTCTTCTAGTTCTTCTTCGTCCTTCTTAATACGGTCCTCATTGGAATACGGACGACTAATAAAGGCTTTCTTTTTTTCTACCTGTACGGTATCTACTTCAGACATTATATTTCTTTCTCTGGGGCCACCGTAGCCTACTGTGTAGGGGGATGAGTAGCCAGCAAATTAGTCTGTTTAAGTGTGACTATCACTATCGGGAACCTAAACCCCCTCTTTTCTTTCTCTTTCTTCCGCCTCTTTTTTTGTTTCGTGGTTTACGCTTGATTAATCCTCCTTTAGCTATACCTTCTGGACCACCATCTTCTCCTTCTCCTTCTCCATCTGGACCACCAGTATCGTCTCCGTCAGCATCATTATCCGTTCCGCCTACAGCACCCCCATCTGCTTCTGGGCCGTCATCTTGATCGGGACCACCACCATATTCTTGATCGCCAAAGCTAGGACTAGGACTTTGGTTTGGACTTGGTTCATTTTGACCGCCCGGAGGACCTGCAAGACCTTCTGATCCACTAGGATCAACATCCACTGCGCCAACGGCAGCAGCCTCAGTACCTATTTGGTTAATAGAATCTTGTTTTTGTTTAGCTTTATCAAGGTCTTTTGTACTAAGTGGGTCTGCTACAACTTCCCAGCCAAAGTCGTTGTTCCATCCATATGTTGCACCGAGCGGTCCTGCTACAGAATATCCGGGTACTCCCATAGAAGTTACACCAACAGCACTAACAGCGGGGTCTACTGTAGGGTCGTAACCTGTAACATTACTTATAGAGTTAAATGCAGCAAGGGTGTTTATGTCTGCAATTTCTGCCGGGCTTAAAGCTGCAAACTCAGCTTTCATAGCCAATGCTGCATTTGCCGCTCTGGCTGCGTCTATTCGACCTATATCTTGTAAATCTCGAAAACCCTTACTTATAGTAGGACTAAGCGCAGATGCTCCCCTCATAAGCCCACTAACAATGCCTGTTGATGGGGTCATTGCAAAACTAGTAGCATAACCAACAGCGTCTAAAACACCACGCCCAACAGGAGTGTCTAACATTTGACCTAATCCGGCAAGAGAGTTTACACTAGCTGTACTAGCATTACCCGCTAGTTCACTTACTGATCCTATACCGGGTGTAGCACTAGAAAGATCAGATGTTCCTCCTCCATCTGGTACATCACTTTGACCAGACTTTGTGGAAGCTCCTTGAGCTTGTTGTGGTAGCTTATTTCCATAAAATGTATCTAATATGTTAGTAGCTAGACTAGCCTGTTCTGGTTTTTTATTTTTAAAAGCATCAGGTAAAAAACTTTGAATATAGTCAGAAGTAAGACCAGAAAAACCTTTAAAACTATCAAATGTAAAAGCAGGCTGACTAAAGCTACTAGCTGTTATAGGTTTTCCTGATGCAAATTGTTGCCCTGCTGTTGTAGCAGCATTATTATCAAAAGGGTTAGTTCCCTGCCCTCCTTGAACAAAGGCACCTGCATTAGCTTCTAAAGTATCTTCTTCGCCACCTTCTAAGCTTTCTAAGTCGTCAGGTTCAATAACCTCAATATCCTCAATTGTAAAAGGTGGACCACCTGCATTAAATAGTGTGTCGTCTGGTAATGTTTTTCCTTCATCTGTACCAAATTGACCCATAGCCTCCATTTTCTTGTAGCCCATTTTAGCTTCATCTCGAAGCTTCATAAAATGCTCAACACCAAAATAACGAACAACGTCAGCAGGAACTACCATCTCACCTTCACTAAGCATAGCAGGCTGGTCATCACGTACTTCTTTTTCCGTGCTACCTAATGGTACATCATTGCCGGATACGGGATCAACTTCACCACCCTCTTCAAATAATTCCATTTGTTTGTTCATAGTCAATCCTCCGTCATTAAATTTTGAAGTGTATTCAAGCTTTCCCGATGCTTTTTTATTTGTTGGGTTAAAGCTTGCAGAAGCTTTAAGACTATCGTTTCCAAAAATATTTCTTAAAAAACCAGAAGCGTTAAATTCTCTAAACTTTCCTGCCTCAGCGTCATAGTTTAAGCCAACACTGCCCCCAATGTTTTCATCTTTATTTTGCTTACTATAAAACGCACCTACATTAGTACCCCTATCTTTAAATGTCTCTTCAGGAGGTAGCCCATATTTGTTTTGTAATTTTTCAGGGAATAAAACTTTACCCTTAGTGCGCCTAACTCTACCCTCGAAACGAATTGTGTTATTGTTCGGGAGCCTAATTTCTGCGCCCCCTTCAACATTAAAGGTGTTATTTTTTGTAAATATGCCATCCTGATTTTTTGGTGTTTTAGATTTTACATATCTTGCAAATACATCAGTAGGAACAAAAGCAACATCATCCCCTAAACCAATAGCAAAAAAATCTTTTTCACCTGCTTCAGCTTTATCCTCACTCAAGTAATTAATCCCTCTTAACTATATTATCCAAAGACTTTAATTTTCTAAGTGCTTGAATGTAGCCCTGCGCTCTTTGTACACCAACAGAACACTCAGATTGTTCTAACACTTTATGCTGCTGTTCTATGTGATAATCTAAATACTCTACAAAATTAGCCCACAGGTGGGGGTTGCTGACCAGCGCTTTGAGGCGCTCCGCCTTCTGCTGGCTGTTGTTGTTCATTACCTGAGAATCCTTGTTCTTGTGGTCCGGGTGCCATACCTACACCAATGTTTCCACCACCTGCACCCGTTGGGTCTTGAGGATTAGCTCCTGCTGGAGCGCCCTGTTGTGGCGGTGGTGGCTGAGTTGCTTGCCACGCCTTCATCATCTCTGCCTGAAGTGCTGCGTCACCCATATTGTTGACAACCTTTTCAGGATCAAGATCAAGTGATCTGGCAATCTCAGTAATAATATAATCCATTTTTGCAAAAGGTGCAAGTGCTGGATTGCTAGTAACTTGAATAAATTGCATGAGGCGTTGACTACGTACTTCATTAGCCATCAGACTTTCTGTGCCACGTGCCTTAACTTCAAGATCACCCTTAATATCTTTATCAAAAGAGAACTGCATATTAAACTGGAATAGACCGTCACCAAGAGGCTTTAATAGGTAGTCGTCTACATTCTTAATGACGTTCTTAATACTGCCTGCTGCTGCGCCCATAAGCATACTAATGCCACTAGCAGTTCTACCTACACCCGACACACCTGTTTGTCCGTGCGCGAAAGAAGGAAAGCCGGTGCTTTCATCAGCAAGCTGTCTAGCTTTATCAAATAGCTGTAGGTTTTCACCCGCAACATTTGGAAACTTAGTACCAAAGATTGCCTGTCCGGGCGCACCACCCTGACGACGAAACACTTTACCGGGATAAACACTGAGGTCTTGACCCGGCGTTAGATTAGTTTCGTCTACTTCAATAAGAAGATTGCCAGACAGTACAGCATTATCTACTGCCATTCTCATAAAGCCATTCATAAGAATTTGTGTGTCTTCCATATTTTCAGCAATGCCTACACCAAAGAAGCTGTATGGATTTAATTCATACGGTGCTGCCATATATGGAATACGTACAGGCTTAAACGGATTAATTACAAGACGAATAACTTGACCATTAACTGTCCAGATATTAGCTTGCACTTGATCTGCATCTGCAAGTTCTTCTGGAATATCTATGTCTTCATCATCAAGAAGGTCTGTATCAATTACACCCCAATACTCTAAAACCTCAAAACGATCAATGCTATGTGTTTGTTCATAATCAGCAAGATCATCTTCCCACCATTCTTTTACGTAGGATTCACCCTGCTCAATACACTGGTCAATGACGTTACCTCTAAAGAGAGGCCGCTTTTTAAGGTTAAGTAATTGGCTGCGGCTCATCTTATGACGCTCTACGACGTACTGAGCTTCTTCCATATTGTTTGCATCTGGGTCTGGATAGAAGTTCCAGACACTTACATGACCAATTTGAGGTACAGTTTTAATGGTTGGTGTGTACGTACCCTCATCATCCCAGTTTGCGTATTCTTTATTTACAGCAAATGGACCTTTTAGTACACCTGTACCAAATAACGCCATTTCAAAAGATGTACTGCGAAGATGTTTAGAAGCATTACATTCTTGTAATTGATCCATAACTTTCTTCTGCATTTTCTTTGCTGCAACCATAGCAGGATGAAACGTAATAGCTGACGGCGTTGTACCCGGACCTTGTTTAAGACCTTTTACATCATTTAACTTTTCTTCCATAGAACCCAACATTAAAGAGTTTAATGTAGCACCAGCCGGAAGTTCTTTACCATCACCGGCAAAACCATACGGGCTATCTTGTTCTACTGGACCTTCTTCTTTAAGTTCATCAGGAAGCGACGGATCAAAGTGTACCGTGTCTTCTACACCTTCGGGTAATACTGTAGGATCAATAGTAATAGGAAAACGCTGATTACCAAATAGTACATCTACAATTTGACCATATGCTGCAAGTGTTTTAGTTTTAGTAATTTTAATAAATACACGAGATTTTTCTGTTTCCATAAACTGAACGTCAGGACCATAAATGCCTCTGTAATTACGATAAGATTTTAACCAGCGCTGCTCTTCCGTAAAACGGTAGGTTTTAGCCTTTTCGTATTTGTCATTAATATACCTAAGAATAGGCGTATAACCGTAGTCTACTTCATCTACGTTATCCACATCTTCTGCTGCTACGCCTATCTCTTCGATTAGAAAATCGTCTTCTTCAATAGCCATTTATAATTCCTTTAATATCCAAATACAGCATCGGCTGGTGTATGAGTATTTCTGGGCATCTGTGTATCAAACTCAAAAATACTAAAGCGTGGTCTCGACATTATACCGTAACGTAAAGCATCATACAAGTGATCTTCTGAGTGAGTATCAATATCTTCAGGGTTTTTCTTGTCAATAGGCAGGGCAGGTAATTGGGATACCATATTTGTACAATTATTAAAAAAGATTAATCTAGGTTCTTCTGTAAACTCATCTACCTGAAGCCTACGATGAACTTCGTTTTTACCTGCTACTCTACTACCTTTACTGCGATCAGACGGCCTCCAACGACAGCCCTTACTAATCATTTGTTCCGCCAGCGAAGGTCCAGTATCACCTCTTTTATGCCATAAAGAGCTATCAAGAACACCATATCTAATATTTCCATCTTCTGCTTCTAGTTCTAATACCATATCAGCTAAGTCTGTAGCTAATACTTTAGATACGTATAATTCTCTGTATACAATTAGTTGTTCATCTGGGCTTACGGCAAACCATAACACGCCACTATATGAACCGTAGCCATAGTCACAAGCACGAAACTTAACCCAATTATTTGGTATGTCAAATGGCTCAACGACATGAAGGTTTCTATTAAATTCCGTAAACGCTGCACCTTCTTTAATGTCCCAATCGCCGTCTAGTAGCTGTCTTTTTTGTTGCTCCGGCAAAGAAAGAAGCATTGCTTCATAATCACCGCTTTCAGCTAGATACGGATTATCCATTAGTTTAGCAGGTATAAACCTTCTTTTAAATAAAGGCTTTCCTGCTTTAGCATGACCTGCCGGATAGTTTAAGTCTTCACCCGTTTCAATATTAGTAGCTACAAATCTGCTGTTTGGTGGTGCAGGATCAAGAAACATTTTCTTAACCCAATGATGCCCTCTGCCGCCCGGATTGGTTGTAGCCCGCATGTATACAGGTAAATCTGGAGCAGTGGACCGTAGACGAGATCGCATGTAGTCCCACGCATAAGGTGTAGCCCACTGAGTCAACTCATCAAAGCCTATCCAGCTAAATGCTAGACCCTGATAACGCAATACGTCTTCATCTCTATCCAGATAAGACATCCACAATCGCGCACCGGAAGGCGCAGTCCACTGCATTTTTCTTTCGGACCACTTAATGCCCGGAACTGCTTTAGGATACATCTCTTGAGACTTAAAAATAAGTTCTCTAAGTTCTTCCGTTGTATGTCTAAGCAATAGCCCACTGAAATCAGGGTGGGAAAAATAACGTACAGGATCAGCTAACATAGCGAAAGACTTGCCACCGCCTGCTGCACCACCATACAATACTTCTCGTTCTGCTGCCTCTAAAAACTCTGTTTGAGGGCCATCATTAGGTTTAAATACAGCATTTTGTTCTACAGATTCAGGTGGTTGATGTGCTACAGAAGACTCAATCTTTTGCGGGTTCTTCAGTAGCTCCGCTGCGTGTAGTGTCTGTTCGGGCGTCGAGTCTTTCTTTTTCAAGTTCTTCCGCTTTGGCGAGCGTCTCTTCGACATACGCTGCCCACTTGCGGAGGCTATTAGCTTTGTTTTTACGCTTTCGCTCATTTCTTACCCGTTTCATTAATCCTACGTGTGATATGTAGCGACCCGTTCTTGTGCTTAACCAATTGGATACTTCTCTGTAAGAATACTTCTTTAAGTGTTTCTTTGCTTCCGACAACGCATTTAGTTCTGTTTCAATAGGAAGTAAAACTTTATCGTCGTCTTCATCTAGCTCATAGCCAAACGGTACTGTTCTAGCTATACGTGGTATAGGAACCCATTCACCGTCTTCTTTAACGTCAAGTGGTTGTGGTAATTTCCAACTTCCAATACTACGTTGTAATGCTTTAGTCGTCATCGTCCTCAATTACCGCTTTAGGTGGTAGAATAAATACACCACCAGAGCTTTCTACTTGCATTTTTTCTGACTTAATGATGCCGCTTCTGTCTAGTAGGTCTTTGGCAGCGTTGAGCTTGTCACGAATACCTAACTCGGTAGGGTCGTCAATACCAGAAATAATAGCATATGCAGCTTTAGGGGCGTTATGTGCCATAAAGTTTTTAGTGGCTTCAATAATCTCATCCTTAATGCCAGCCGTAATTTCTGACAGTACGGTATTAGGTGAGTATCCAGCCAACTGTTTAGCTGCATATAGATCACCTCTAGCATCACCAAATAGAACATTAATAAAAGCCTGTTGTTTTTCTGTTAAGTTTTTAGCCATTACGCCACGCCCTTTTTATGCTTCTGACTTTTAGGCGGACTCTTAGTACTGCCGCCTTTACCAGACCAAAAAACTTTGTTCGCCCAATACGCAGCAGACGTTGGGCCTTTTGCAATATTTTTACCGTGACGCGCTTTAAAAGATTTACGAGCTTCTGGAGAATAGTTATGACCCATCTTTTGATCGCCAAAGCGTATGATTTTAATTTTTCCATCGTCCCTCACTGCAACAATAGCTTTTTTTGTAGGGTGTTTAGGTGTGCGTTTAGGCTTACTTAAACCTGACAACCCATATCTTTTTAGCTTTGCTTTTTCAGATTCACTTAAAGACATTAACTTTCCCTAATTATACGTATTTTATTTTAGTTGTCAACTATTACTTACCAAATAGCTTAGTAGCACCCCTAATACCAAAGCTGGCAGCAACTACACAGCCTAAAGAATACTGATACCATTCAGGCATAGACTGTAGTTGCTCAAAGCCTCGTTGTACGATGTTTTCCATACCCGGAACAAAAGCTAAAATCATTGGTACACTAAAAATAATTGTAAGATATTCATCTTTCCAGCTATTCTTAGTACCTTCAGCCATAATACGCTCCCACCCACTTTCGTGTGTGGCTGCTTCTACCATAACTTTGGCTTTAGCCTCTGCTTGCGCTACCTTCATAGCGGTATTTGCTTTTTTTTCTTCTACACTACCCTGTAGCCACGTACCAACAAGCCCAGCTACAGGTCCAATTAGAGCGCCAATCATAGTGGTTGTCCTTTACCTTTAACGATAATAGCAATCTTTTGACACGTAGCGTGCCAACCTCTATACTCGTTGTCTTTTAAACCCTTTTCTAAAAGAGGTACAACCTCTTCATACGGTGGGCATTCTTGTACAATCCCAGACTTT